>Ga0268261_10002571_pt1 | contig 13049 bp, 11 predicted proteins | sample TergutNc150P1_FD_190353 | JGI IMG/M metagenome (GOLD analysis project Ga0268261, IMG submission 190353) | Nasutitermes corniger P1 segment gut microbial community from laboratory colony in Florida, USA - Nc150 P1 (SPAdes) (version 2) | ecosystem: Host-associated > Arthropoda: Insects >... | reverse complement strand
TAAAATATATATATATATATATATATATATATATATATATATATATATAGTAATCAGTAACTGACGTGTCCAATATTACATGCGTGACTGAATGTATGAACAAATAAACCAAACCAAACCACACTGTTTAATGGTGAATTAGCACCCGCACTATAATCAGCTTACACACTGTGGTTTACCACAAACAAACCACGTAATTCCCAAAAATTACACTTACCACACATTCAATGACAGAATTTGTTTCGGACTAAACACGACAAAATGTCAAACAGCACGATAAAAATTCATCTTAAGATAGCCCAAACATTAAGTTTTCAATGTAGTGCACCAACTGTAACTTTTACTTATAAGAATTAACAGAATATTCTACTGTTAGTGGTGTATAACACAAATGTATGGCCAACAAGAAAGCTCTATATTGTGTATGAATCTTTCTCCGCATGACGGCCAAGTGCAGACCGAAACACAGGGGAAATAACATTGTAAAAAATAAAGAGAAGGTTGATTCATTTCCTTGTACACCGAGGCGGTGTTTCATTATTTTTTATTCCCACACTAACACTGGGTTACATTTCTGGTACATCGCTCCAATTGCAATGTAAGGTACTTCCCCCATCGTCCCTGTACTGCGCACAAAAATGAAGTGGCCCATAAAGGTATACAATCGCAGAGCACCATACCTTTCGCTTTCGTAGACGACAACTAAGCTGCGTATTCTCCTTCTCAATCATAACTCACAGGTTTTTATCAACTTCTTCACAAACACAATCCTAAAACATTCATGACATTCACACCTCACTCGATAATTCAAGACACTTCTACGTTTGGCGGTAATCACTCGATAATTCAAGACACTTCTACGTTTGGCGGTAATCACAGATGACAAATTCTGGCATAGATTACTAGGAAATTCTGTATCGTGGGCGCTAAGCGTCAAAATCACGGATTATCTCATGTATCACTTGTCCGTGACTTGCTTTCAGTCATACAACCAATCACATCAAATATGCTAACTACGAATATCGGCCACGCAATTTGAACTGTTTCCTAAATTCAAGCATTGCAACCTGCGTTCTTTTTCACACGACACACCCATCTTAACACCGAAGTCAGTACAGGACTGCACCAACTGCGATTGCCTCTGAACCATGGTGACTATGAACTCATTCGCCATGTAGGCGACGTGACCACGGATTGCCAACAGATTACTCCTGCATCACTTTCCCCAACCACCGATCCATCAATGATATGAGGTACACTACTCTTAATTGTATAGAATATTCCGAAGATTCGTTACCGCCCTATGAAAATCGAGAAAGTAACATTTAAAAGTTAATACTTGCAAACGTGTGCACTGTGGGCATTAAATGCTCGATCCAAGTTATTCAATGTCAGTATGTGCACCACTTTTTGGTCACAAACATTCACTTCTAGGTGTGGTGTGTGAGCCAAAATACCATTTCTGGAGTAACGTTAGTTGATGTATTTCTAATGGCTCCTTAAAAGTTCCTCACTTGATCTGTATTGCTTCTGGGCAACTTTCTGCTGGATAAATTCCCACAGTGCATTGTCACAATATGACAGATCAATTTTGGGTCAGCCACTCCAACAGGACCAATATGTGCCATGATCCACACCAAATGCACTTATCTCTGGGCACTTCGTTGAAGAATTCTCACACGTTGACAGCATAACGAGCCGCAGCTTTATTGGAACTTACATTACAATCCCTTTAGAAATAAGTCCTTGTTTTCCCTACAAATTTAATGAATCCATGTGTTTGTGAAGATCAGTTTTTCCACAGTATAAGTGAACCGGTCAGCCATTTCTTACATGACTCTATCATCTAGAACGGGAGAACAATTACATACCACCCCTATTTTGTACAACAGAGACAACCATCCATTTTTAGGAGAAACAACACAGAGATTTTTAAGAAAGTTTCTTTACAATATGCATTTTTTTTTGCTTCTCTTGTAAAATTTGTTTTGTGGGTTGTCCCCTATTTACAAAATACAGGTGATATATACTGCAATTTCATTTTAGTTTGGGGGGTAAGAGAGCTTTTGGAACATTCTGTACACATTCAAATGATAGCTCTGCCCATACCCCTATCAATTTAACTCTTATTCTTCTACAAGCCCACACTAGTTCTTACACTCTTTGTATTATCACGAGTTACAAAAACATTTTGAGTGTCCACATCACTTACAGTGCTCAAATCTACTTAAAAATTGGTAAGTCCTTCAACAGCTTGTGTTCTTCACATAACAACATACAATTCAGTATACATTTTACCAAACATAATAAGACCAGAGAAATGAATTAGCTTTTAAAAAGCAGAAAGAAAACTCAACCCCACCAAGGTCATAAACTCAAAACACTAATCAGCAGTGAATACATGAAGTGTTTTTCATTCATGCTTCAAGCATCACCAGACCCATGAAGCAAATCTTATACATTTTCTTTTATGAGTAGTTGCTTTTGAAGTGGGGGGGGGGGGGGGATCAACCAATGGACTTTCAATGAAATCTCTTTCTGTTAAACAAGTTAGTATGCAATAATGTATATCCCATTAATTTAACAGGTTTGACTCTTCTATTCACACATTATAGATCATCATTTTAACATACTCAACAAGTCATCTGTATGCAAGGTCATTCCTCATATAACAAGTTGTTTCAGTCATATCAATACACACATGATCTCTTTAACTTGCATTAGTTGTGTCTTAGAGATTACTGTTTGCAATTCTTCACTGCATTCTCTCTTCTTTTCAGTTCATTTTCAAGTTCACATGCTTTGTGCACAAAGTTTTCTTGTTGCTTCAACAGTTCCATTTCCTTGGCTTTAGTTTTATCATATTCAGCTGCCAACTAAAATAAAAAAAAAAAACTAGGAATATTTCCCATTCAGCAAAAATGATTGTAACTGCTGATAATTTCCTCCTTTCATCAACAGATCCACAATTCATAGAATCTAGCAACTAGTTAAAAAAAAAACAGTACTGCATTATTCAGATTCAATAAGGAAATATACTGCTCACTTAAATTCTCGAATGACACAATACAGAGAAATAAATATACCTACACCTCCACCCCAAACCTATAAAATAACTTCACAATATTTAGTCACTTAAGGAGTGAAAGGCAAGGGGGTTCTTGCAGAGTTTGAAAATCACATAAAAAGCAGAACCCACAGAATTAGGTTAATGAAAAATTCTGTCGTTCATATTCATAGTTGAGGTTTATATGTGTAAAGAAATTCAGATTTTGGCAGATCCGTTGTATGTTACCCTCATGTATGGTAAGACCAAGCTGTGATCTGAACCTAAAACTTCTTAAATATGGCAAAGGATCCTAACCACTGTACCATAACTTTTATTACGAAAGTTCACACACATTGCCGATCACTTTCCAGTTTTTAATCTGCCATTCTAATTCTTGTGTTGTTCAAGATAAGAAACACTTGAAGGTGATCATGTTTAAACCTGGTGTCTAGGGGGGGATCACATAACTGGTCCTGAAAACCAGCTTTCACTTTAAAGAACTCTGTTCTAAAAGTTATGAAAAAAATATAATAAAATAATAATAAATAAAAACAAAAACAAAAAATACAATAACAGACCACTATGAAAATGTATTTGAGGTTTCACAGTTTCACTCATGAAAACAGAAGTGTTCTGGTAAGTGATGCTGTGCCTAATATTTACTAACATCTTGGAGAAGTGCACTGCCTCTGTCTTTACAGTAGTCAGTAAACCTTTGTCAGTTGGTATGGTATCATAATCCAGAGCATTTCAATCTTCATATAGCACACACATTACCAAATCAGATGATTATAACCTAAGAGATAAGTGGAACATACAGCTTCAAATTAATCAGCTACACAGGGCAATGTCCTTCTTGAGCATCAAACTGCTCAGCCAGTCAAGAAGCATTACTGCTTTCACTACAGCCTGCCACTGGACCTCAGTCTGAGATCTGACAGCTTCACCACATTGCAACTGAGTCCATACCACAACACAGTTCATTACAGATCCATACAAATTTACCAAGCTACTGCAAAATGTAGAATTAAAGATACATGGAACCAACCACATACAACCGAAGATGAATCTCCATTATAGTAAATACAGTAATTAGGGACTTTTTACTGGTCTTCAGCAACTATGAATTCAAATTCTTGTGACATTTCTTTGAGAGAAAACAACTTATAATTACTTTCTCTGTCAGCACAAGCAAGTATGATAACCCCTCTGCCATATAATTAAAGCATGTTTTTTCCTGTTTTGCCAAAGTATGGTAACAACATATAAAAAAGCCTCTCAAAAACTAAGAGAATTGCAGATAAGCAGGAAGCCAAGTACAAAAATATCTGCACCCATGATGGGGTTCAGATTCTGCTGCACCAGCATTTGGTCCACTGCTATTTTAATGTTGAGATATAAAAACTGTTACCTTTGCATGTGCAGAGTTCAAAGTTTCACACATGATAGTGCTCATATGTTCTGCCCCACCAATGTATGCTGTTTCAGCAGCAGAAGTTGCCAGCTTATCAACATACTCCATGAAGCTGCTCAGTTCCTGGATGCACAAATAAAGTACAGTCAGGAACACAAGAGTACTTTGTATTTTAAAAAGAACTGTCATCATGCAGAATGAACAGCAACTTTAGTTAATGAAAATCTACAGGTATACTGCATGACAATGTGTCCACACCACATATATAGAACAATTATTCACCTGTAATCGCTGCTTACATTCCCCCACTTTTATTCTCATGGCAACGACTTGGTCCCATAATTCTGCGTACGCATCATCCACACCATTTACTTGCAGACTCTCTTCCATGAGGCACATAAGTTTTTCCATACATTCCCTAGAAAACATTTAAATCCACACTTGACAAGCTTCAAGCTTTAATGAGTGGACCAGTCTCTTGCTCTGTGATTTGTATAGATCAATCACTATTACAGGTTTTGCTGGAAAAAAAAAAAAAACACAAACCTATTTATCTTGCTTGCTTTTACTGACCAGTCCACTTTCCAATCCCATACTCTCCAACACACTACCAAATACACGCAATATAGTGACATATGCTTCGGACTTATTACTTTATATCCAAGGAAAAAGATTCTGATACACACTGAATACAACCTGTGTGGGTTCCGGAGATATTCCAGGTGTGGAAGTAGAAAAAATACTTGCTCTACCCTGCCAGTATGCATTTAGTTCATAACCCAACACTGGGTTACCATCACTGTGTTTGTATTTATAATTTACTTTTAAAACATAGTAAGGACAATAGATTATGAAAATAAACATGTGCAGCGTAGGTGACAAAGTCCCTAGTGCTGCCTGTTTTCAAGCATGGAGAAGAATGCTCGACAATGCTACAGTTACTACATTTTTTTTTCACTTACATGTCCAGGTTAATTTTATGGTAATTGCCTTTCCAGCAACACACCTCATTTCACTCGCCATGGCAATTTGAAGCTAGTGTCTTGAAACCTCCTCTAACCCCATCTTCAGTAAATGATAATGGGGTTAGAGAAGGTGTCTGTTAGACCCATGCTCTGAATAGAAGTCACCTGAGAAAATGTTGTAACTTGTACTTGTCATGAGTGGTTAGTCTTAAATAAAGTAAGAAGTAATATGGCATTAAATTCCTTTTGAACAACTATAGTACTTTAATAATTTCCTGCCCAAATATTTACAAAATTAAATATAACAATGTATGCAGGCCTTCAGGCAAAGTTATATTCTTTAATATATAATCTGAAAACAATTTTGATTGCATAAACATCACATAATACAGAGACGTAGCAGAACAAAAATGGGTACATACATATTCCAACATAATAAAGATAAAATAATCATACCAGTGTCTTTCATAATATTTTTTACAGTATCATTTTTACAAAAATGTTATCATGGTCTGCTGCCTTCCACAGTATGGTACATAATTTCAGACACTTGGTCTATACTTCCCACTCAGAGCCCCTTACTTTTTCCTCTCCCTCCATTACATGCCATAATACAACCCAAAGAAACTAAATGTTCTTCTTCTTGTTCTCATACAGACACCAAGTACCCCAAAAGTGAGAATCAAAATCAAAATATCAGAATATAAGTTGAAGGTCAGGAAGTAGATAAACAGTGGAGAGAGAAAGAGTGTGTGTATGTGTGCATGCTGATGTGTGTGTGTGTGTGTGTGTGTTTACCTGCAGGAATCTGCCATACTTCACGAGAACATTTCTGAGATTAAATTACAGTATTACAACCAAACATGCATATACTCTTAGTATACTCGTACTTGAAAATGCATGTTATGTGTTGACATAACCCAAAAATCACACATCCTTACCACAAACATTTTCTTGTTTCCTTCAGTTGTAGATTACAGAGATTTTAGGACTTCTGTTATCTGTGTCACTCTTCAGACTGTTTCTGAATGGAAACAAATTAATGGAAAATAAAAGCAGCACCTTTCAACAAAACATTTGAACAAACCAGCAATCTACCATCAATCTTTATTTCAATCACTGCAAGAACTATGCATTTTGTATGATCTTTGACAACCATGCAAGTCCTATTGAACTTTGAAAACTTCTCAGCTGAAATCTATCGATATGTAAGAGTTTAAAAACAGTTGTCCAATCTGCAAAAAATTTGGTCCAAGAAAAACTGAGGTCAACAAATATACATAATGAAAGACTATTTCTATTAAAAATATAGATACATGCTTTACCTATATAAATTGGCAGTGTCAAAGATGGCTGCAAAAGTCAATGTAAGAAGTTGCTGGGTGGCTGATATTGTGGAAACAGATGCCTGGCTAATTAAATATTCGGATGTAAGTTTCTGTGGTGAAGGGGCCTGAAATCCAAAAGCAGGCACTTATTGAACACTTTAACAGGATTGTATTCCATCAAATTAGTGTTGTGCATAATATATAATAGTCAGTCTGTGGGCTAAAGTTTTGTTGTTCTACCATTATGTCATGTAATGCAAATCTTTCTGTTACTGCTATATGTTAACCTTGACAGGCATCTGCTCTTACAATATTTGTCATCATTAACTTGTAGTTAAAAATTAAAAGCCTGTAACTGAAACACAATATAAACAAATTTTAACAGATTCCATAAAATTCTGTGGTTTACTTTTGCAAAGTACACACTATCCAACAATCTCATAAGAAGCAGGTGCTTCACTTGAAACAGAGTCCAAACATCTACACAGAACATTCCCTGCAAATCATTATGCATAACAAATAAGAAAGGACTGAATGAGTAGGAAAGCTCTACTAAAAGCACTGAAAGAAAAAGTAACTGTAGACCAAGTTCCAGTCCTGGCATTCACCCTGAGCAACTGAGGAAACTGCTCATGTCTTGATTCAGGATAGCCATAGGTTCCTGGCTGGATCCAAACCTGAGACCCCTTGAATGTAATTCAGGGGTTTTACCTCTTCGTTAACTTGAAGTGTGAATGACAGAAATAAAAAAAATTGTTCAATGAAGTCTATATTTATAACTTACAATATTATATTACTACACAGTAGTTTCTTATCATATTAAAATTTGTGAGCAATGTAACCCAGCAAAGAAAATACCTCCATCAGGTTGTTTTGATTTTCTAAGGAAAAGGCTACCATAAAGATGGCAGATGCCTTCACACAGTGTGGTATGCTTCTTTTAAGTGTATGTGAAGACTGCAGAAATGTGGACTGAAATTAAAAAAAAAAATTAAGAACTTATCAAAACAATGTCTTCAGGTAGCATATAAAAAAATCACTAATCACTCATTAAATTTTTTTTCTGTGGCGCTGCGACCCAATGCAGGTCATGACCTCCTCATTCTTGAAGTTTCTAGATCACACACGACGCACCACAGTCGGTAGGACTCCTCTGGACGAGTGATCAGCTCGTCACAGAGACCTCTACCTGACAAGACACAACACTCACAACAGACAAACATCCATGCCCCCGGTGGGATTCGAACCCACGATCGCAGCAGGCGAGCGACCGCAGACCTACGCCTTAGACCGCGCAGCTACTGGGACCAGCACTCATTAAATTAATAATTAAATAATAATAATAAACAATAATAATTCAATTAATAATAATAATTCTTTTATCAAGTCCTACAATTATATATGCAGAACAAATAAAATCAGCGCTGACTAATATGTAGCTAAGATGCCAGAAATTGTGTGTTACTAATTATAAACACTCAACACGTCAATCAAAGCTTCTAGCCTGAGTAATTACAAAAAGTGATACAAGAACAAGATATCGTAAATTATGAATTGTACCACGTTCATTTAGTACTTGCAGAAATGACACACATTGTACTACTTCAGAAATTAAAATGATTGTTCCAAGTTACCAGATCAAGGTACTTACTGCAGATTTCACCTTCAATTAACCAAAAGCACCCAACTGGGTTCTAACTCATGCCCAAAATAACATCAGAATCCAACTCAAAACCCTTCATTTTGTTTAAAATCTACAGTGGTACAGTCCATGGTTCTAGAGCATGGATGGGCAAAATCGTGCCCAACACTTTTGAACTGAACCATGACAATCAATAAAAATTGCAACAAAACATATTTAAAATTATGGGCTTTCTGTATGCGCCTGTTACATTTGAAAAACAATTTCATTAAATTTGACGTTCAAAAATGCGTGCATCATCATACGATTCAAATAAATCAACCAACAAGATGCAACAGTTTCACAGGTTTATTACTTGACATTTATGTGTGGCTCAACATGTTTCAGGCGCCTCTCCACCCATCATCGGGGGCGTACAACTGCACTAGGAGCCTCTCGTTTTACCGTTGGAGCGTGGCAGTAGGAGAGTTGTTGGTCGTGGTCTGGCATGTTAACGGTAAAAACTCCTGTGAATGTGCCTGTTTTGTTTTACTGTCCTATCTTGTAAATGTATTTTCTATGTGTCTTGTGTTGTCTGATGTTTATCGACAAGTTGCATATTCATATGCAATTGATGCACGGACTGCATCAGTGGAATGAATATGTATGTATGTATAAACATTCAACATCATTCTATTATCGTATATACCATACAAAAACACATTATGTTGACTATCATATCACTTACAAATAAAAATTACTCATTTCGTATTAACTTACCGAAAACATGTTCGAACGTATTTTAGATCCAAATACAAATGACATGTTTCGGATCCTGTTTAGTGTGCAAAACAGAAACCGAGTGCATAATACCATTGTTTATTCATACACTATAAAAGCTCTTACTGGAGAAATTATTTTGAATAACTGGCAACCTAACCTACGTTTCCGCCATTCTTATTTCAACCGCAATCTGTTTATTTCCAATGTATACTCTTCGCCACAAACATTCCACAGATTATTGTTATCTGAAGAACGATCCTGCGACAAGGAATGTCATTATGCGATTTTAAATATGTGAATTGATAGGTGGGTGTTAAAGGCGGTAACACATCTTAAAACTGTTCTGCTCTGTGTACTCCCACGTAATAACGATGCAATTATTGTTATAGCACTACTACTGAATTGCGGGATTACTGCCGCCCCCACGCGCCGTGGAACTTGACAGTCGCGTCCACAGTAAAGATGATCGGTTGAGAGGAATGTATGATGGACCTACGTTACCGTGTAGGTTATGTATCTATGAGAGTCGGTGCAACAGGTAGCAGTATGGAATGAGGTAGCCGCGACAATGTGGGTAACAAATGACGGAAAATTTTTACTAGCATGCGTCATTGCATTGAAAAAATTTCCACAAAGAGCTACAAAAATACGAACTTCGAGGCGGAGGGAAACGATAAAAAAGGTCAATTTCGTAAGCCGGGAGGGTTATTGGGTTTCTTCTTCAGAGCTCTTCTATTATCCGTGGTTGAACTGTAAATTATTCTCCTGGGCGCATTTCATTCAACTTGCTTTCAATGATGATTCTGAATTATAATCCTAATTCGTGGCATTTCAAGAAGCTACTAATATTGATGACATGCCTGCACGAATCTTACCATAAAACGTTGTCAGAATACTAATTGATATCTTATTCATTTGTTGACATTTATTCAGAACTGCTATAAAACTACAGCAAGTTACACAGTGGCCTTTCAAATTAGAATTTAATTTTAAGTTTTACTGTATACTGTATAGTCACAACATTCTAGCCAAGCAGTGAATCAGCTATTCACACCCACACATGACATGCCATTATGTCAAGGCAGATACATACATGTACCAACGGAGAATGGAAATCAACTTACATTCAAAAAGAAATGCATTTAAAGAAAAACTCATGAACATCACATCATAAAGAATCATGAATCCAACACACAGGGTACTTTCCAGAAGGGGGCAAGATTTTGATCTTATTTCAAGAAACAAGATACAGAAGAAAAAATATTTGTGAAATTCCACTGTGTCAGTTATTCTCTGCCAATTTTTTCTTCAGTCAATTTGCTAATATGTCTCATAACAGTCTTTTCTAATTCATCCCACAGAGAATAGCACAACAGCACAGGCTAGTTTGGCATCAGATTTTACCAACCTGTTTTCTTGGCTGTCTATTATGTGAACATTAATTTCTTTTGGGTTAATCAGGGCTTTCAATGTGTGCTGCAGTGTTCAGTTTTTATGTTCAGAAGAAAACACAAGTGCACACAAAAACTGAACATAACTACAAATATAATGGCATGATGATACTGAAGTTTACATTTGCAGGTCTGGTTAGCTCCCCAACCCCCACACCCTTCCATTAGCCGACAGTCACTTGCCAGATGCCATGCTGACATATTTACGCCTACTGCCACAATTTCTCTTACCTTATTTGCCTATGCTCTGAAATTTCCAGTGTGGGTACACTCCACTTATTCATGTGTTACCATCTACACCACTGGTTAAGTATCATTACACTGAAAGTATCAAGACAGAATAATCTGGGGAGAGACAGGGATGTACAATTAAAGGTCAATAATATTTTTTTCTTATAATAAACCAACCAGATGCACTAATTTTCCCAATTTATTTTGGAAGGAAACTCTCCATGTTTTGGACAGTTCCTCTGTCCATCATCGGGAGTTTTTCACTGTACACACAGCAATGGTATATGTCATACAGGTTTTTCTGACAGCTTGAAAGCTGTCAGAAAAACTTGTATGACATATACCATTGCTGCATGTATAGTGAAAGACTCCTGATGATGGACAGAGGAACTGTCTGAAACATGTAGAGTTTCCTTCCAAAATAAACTGGGAAAATTAGTGCATCTGGTTGGTTTATTATAAGAAATTTGTCACGATGCACGGTCACATGGAAGTCAAATTCGTCAACAATTTTGTATGTGACATCCCAATGCACTTCCTATATTAATCAAAGAACATTTTATACCTTCAAACACAACTTGAATAACTGCTGATTAAGGAACACATTTGCATTGCAATTATGTTCTTCCTTTCTACATTTTTTACTGGTTGGTGCTTCTAGCTTAAGTAGTAAGTATAAAGTGTTCTTTGATTTATATGGGAGGCACAGTGGGACGTCACATACCAAGGTCATGCTTGCAAGTGGAGCCAGAAGCATCAACCAACGTAAAAGTAAAAATGAAACTTCTTCACTGCAATGGAACGTATACCGTAATCAGCAATGTGTCAAGAAAGATAAAGTACTGTTGGACAATATAAGGCATTCTTTGCTGAACAGCAGTATTTCAAAGTGCTTTAACAATGTGCTCCAAGGCTGAATGGCCAGATTGTAGGGGTCAAGACACTAGCTTCAAGCTGTGTTAGGAATGTGTTATCCGATATCATGCAAAGTTTCTGTTATCACTAAACACACATCATGTAAGCACTGACAGGGGTAAGTCTACATCACAAATGTGTGTCAAATTTAGATGGCTACTGTTCAGATGAATGGCAGAGATGTTACCATCCTTGCTTGTGCTGACAGAGAAAGGGAAGGTCAGGTATTTTCTTTCACAAAGTGTCACAATGACTTGAATGTGTAGTGGTTGAAGAATGCCATTCATGGGGTCTCATAGAAGAGTCCACAGTTGAGGTACAGAGCATGATGGCGATACATATTGAATTCTACAGTTTGTTGTGGCTTAGTAAATTTGGAAGACTCTATAATGGACTGTGTTTTGGTGTGGACTCAACTGAAGTGTAGTGAAGCTGTTAGGGCTCCTCAGAATGGGGACCCGTGGCAGGCTGTTGTGAATGCAGTAATGTTTCTTGACAAGCTGAGCAATTACTAGATTATCAAGAAAGACACTGCCCTGTGTAGCTTATTAATTTTAGTGATGCCATCTGTTCCACTTATCTCTAAGGTTATAATTTTCTGATTTGGTAACATGTGTTCTGTATGAAGACTGAAATGTTCCGGCATATGATGCCTTATCAATTGGCAAATATTTACCTGCTACTTGAAAGATGGAGGCAATACACTTCTCTGAGATGTCGGTAAATACTAAGCACAGCATCCTATCCCTGAATACCTCAGTCATCATCAGTGACACTGTAACAACCTGAATAACATGTACTGTACACAGTGCGATCCAAAAGTTTTAGCGCCGATTTTTTTTAAATAACAGAACTAGAGCGATCTATTGGCCAATCCACTAAGTACGATCAACCGACATCCGTTCACACACCGAGTTTCATTTATCTTCGACAGTGTACAAGTTATAACTTGGCTTGTAAAGTCAGTTTTCTTTATATGTCATGGATGGCAGAAATGAACAGAGAGCTGCCATATTGTTTCAAAGCTGGTCTGTCTGTGACAGAAACACCTGTATTGATGCAGAAGGCTTATGGGAATGAGGCTCTGAACCGATCAGACGTTTTTAGGTGGTATTCTCAATTTCAAGACAGAAGGGAACTGGAAGAAGATGACGAGAGAAGTGGTCGTCCAAGCAGGTGAGCGGCCTGCGGCCGCTCACCTGCTGAGATCGTGGGTTCGAATCTCACCGGGGGCATGGATATTTGTCTGTTGTGAGTGTCGTGTGTTGTCAGGTAGAGGTTTCTGCGACGAG
>Ga0268261_10002570_pt1 | contig 13049 bp, 12 predicted proteins | sample TergutNc150P1_FD_190353 | JGI IMG/M metagenome (GOLD analysis project Ga0268261, IMG submission 190353) | Nasutitermes corniger P1 segment gut microbial community from laboratory colony in Florida, USA - Nc150 P1 (SPAdes) (version 2) | ecosystem: Host-associated > Arthropoda: Insects >... | reverse complement strand
TATATATATATATATATATATATATATATATATATATATATATGACATTAGTAGCCTAAGGGTTAATGATTTAACCCTTATCCTGCTAACGTGGAGAAAATGGTGAGCTCCTAATAATGCCATCAAACAGCAGATGGGATTTAATTCAGCATTTAAAGGGTTAATGGTGCAATTAAAGTTTATAAACTCCACTTACAATTAAAAAAAAAAAAATCTTACATTCCTTCACATACCACCAGGTGACCATCTGCTTACTACCAGCAGTACGAATGTCACCACTTGAAAGGCACTGGCTTAGAACAAATAAGCTGAAACATGTACCATATTTCTAAATGGATATAATACAGTTATACAGTTGTGTCATCGAAATCTTGTCCTTTATAATGGCAGTATTTATTACTTACAGGCAGAGGGCACATCTTGCCATTAACTTTCACACAGATGCCTGGTGGAAAGCAGTCATCCTGCTCACAAGATGTTTCAAGCAGACAGAATCTCATCTGCACCTGTACAACACAAGATAAGGCACTAATGCACGTATCTCCAAATAGACCAGCATATGTCATAGTGTCATTCCTGATGACATGTTTATTCTATTAATGTAGGTTACTCATCCAACCATCCAAGAGAGTGGCAGAGCAGCAGTGTAAAGTAAAAAACCACAACTGTCTAATTATGTACCCTAAACAAAGACCTTATTCACACCACATGTGTTTCTGCCCAAAAATTTCAAAATGGCTTTCAAAAATAGCCAAAGTCGAGCAGCAAGTCTGTCTACAAGAATTCTGTACTTTCTTATTAAGAGTAGTTCTTCTTCATTAAGTCAATGAGTCACACTACTGATTCATTACACTATGAAAACCAACGCCACACATCTAACCACATGTGCAAGCCAAGACACGTGCAAACGCAGTGGAACTGATATGTAAAAGTGTAATACCCAAAATTACAGTTTAAATTACTGGGTTGGATTTGAATTCGAAAAACCGTTTCACAACACTTGCCCTAGTTTCATTTGTTGAAATATATAGGAAGTCATAATCATCTTGCCTCAATTCTATTAAGTCAGCTCGACCTAGTTACGACACTCTGTACACCATACCAGAAACCTTAGCTAACTAGAACATGTAAATTATGATAATCCAGGATGACGCTGTAGTAAGCATGATTACAACTATATAACCTAAAACCGCGACTACATTAACATTCACATCGAAATTCACGACGAAATTCTGATCTACTACACCGACGTTAGTGCTATCTGAAGAAGACTGTATATTAAATAATTACGGAAGCTATAATACAGAATGCTTCTATACTTCATGATGCTTCTGCTGTTGAAAGGTGAGTCTTCCTGACTACATTAATTTATTTCATTCAAGCAGCAAAATTCTGAAACCCTTTGAAATAACGTATAAGGCAAGACGATTATCTTTATCATCAATTCAACGACAAATTGGGAATCATCCAAATTGTACATACATGTATATTGTAACTGAATATATAGTCCTAGTCAATAGTGACTAGCGGTCATTCAATTGGACAACCTCCCCCTCTTGCATTCCCAAATTTGTTTGTACTACAGTACTGGTGGCAGCCCTAAATATTTACGACGGTGTTCGTAAAGTAATTAATTACAAAAGTAGTGTCAGCGGTAGCTTCATAACTCCGGGTCACTACAAATTGGTGCCAGCGGCAGTCAGCACTACAAATTGGTGGCTGCGGTGGTTTCCAACCCCGGCATTACAAAAGTAGTCTACATTTTCTTATGCACCACCAATTTCATGATGTGAAGCACAGCAATATTTATCCGTTTTAACAAAAGTTCTTTTCACACGTGTCACAAAATTACACGTCTGAGTTACAGAATATCTTAGTTTTCAAGACATTCTGTAATTCAGAACATTAAAGATTTTTATAAAATAGGAAAAATTGTGTAAACCAGCACTTAAAACACAAAACTGTGTCAACCAGCACTTAAAACACAAAACTGTGTCAACCAGCACTTAAAACACAAAATTGTATCAACCGGTATTTAAAACACATCAGTATTTCAAGTCTACTGTATTCACATTCTGAAGTCCCTACAACAGTATTACGGTACCTGGATTGCATATTCCATCTTTGTGCCAGGTCGCAAATCTCTTGAACTGGCGATATCTGTGGCTTGCTGAGGAGTTAGGTGGAATACAAAATTACCCTCTTGTAACCTCTGTGTGCCTTGTGGAACTGTGTAAAAAGGACATTTATTCATAAATTTCAGTAATATACTGTGGTGGAAAAAGAGAGAGGGAGATGACAGACAAGTACTAAAACATGGATTGCTGACCTCAGGTGGATTCAGGTCTTCTGTGATGCAATGGTGTGTCACTGACTGAGTGGTTCTTCCTGCACTGTTCACACCTGAAGATGACTGCACCATAACCCTTCAAGATTTTGGGAACTAGTCATGCAAAAAAAGAGCATCACATCCCAGGAGACTTGAACCCTCACTGCATTTCTTGTTAGAACAATGTCTGAGTTTGATTTGTGAGGCTACACCATGCTACATAAACAACATAACATATAAAGTGCATCAAATCAAAACTGTATGGTGTAGAGTGTCAAGTATATATATGTATCAGCATGTGTATCTTGCCTTTAATGCAGTGTAAAAGGATAATTCAAAAGAAAGCCAAGAACAGAATACAGACAGTCCAATAATTACTAATTCAAAATTCAACACTTATTACAGAACAGAGATGGAAAACATACAGAACACTGCCACATAATAAGAGTGCTGCTTCCTGTTATTGACAGTAATGCAGCAACAAAAACGGCAACTATGACTCAACAGTCAACCTTTTAAGAGTGGGGTGTGTTCAGTGACTTTACAACACAACAGATGCAGCATCACAAACATCTCCATAACAGGTGGGCCAATACATCAGAACAGAGCCACACAGCCTTCCTCATCTATCTGTCTGTCTGAATATCTACCTACCTACCAACCAACCAAACAACCAACCCACCCACCCAACCAACCGACCTACTGAATGACCGACCAACCAACTTTCTGTACAAAGTCTCAACACTGAATCAATCGTGAAAGACGTCGTGTCATATTTGTGTGTAAACACTTAGTCAGCTACCAACACCACCCTAATTAGCCCTGAGTGCATAAGTGTCATAAGTCTTGAAAATGTAATGTGCAGTTAGTTTAGTCTTGCATTTAGTAAATGGAATGGAATGATTGGGTCATAAAACCTTATGATATTACTAACAGGCAGGCGGCTGAGTAACGGTTCTTAGGTAGGGGAATGAAACATTCCACCAAGTACTTTGCAGAAATTCCGACTTTTCTCAGTTGACATTGTGTTGTTCTACCCAGTAGATGTGCTACAGTTTTTCTCAATGCAACGTGAGGTTTTGCGTGTGAAACGGGCTCATCTGCTGTCCCAGAATCAAATATGAGAGATCGTAATGGATTCAGACAGCGACAAGGAGAAATATTACGCATCTGAAAACACGTAGGATGATGAGGAGCCACGCCCACCTTCGTGACGATCTTCCATTTCACAGCCTCCAAGCCCAGATTTTTCTGCGCTTTGTGTGAACCAAAATTGTTTTGCAGATTACCACACAAAAAATAACTTATAAGATATGTTTTCATCCATCTTCCATGCAAACAGTTGAAGCCTCAACCACAATGTAAGTAAAAGAACATGGATACTTCCAAGTTTGTTTAGAAACCTATCTTCTCCATTATACAACAAGGACCTTACAGCATTTTTTAGGCATTCTGATCAATGTCTGATTTCCTTCCCCACAAAATGCCTTTTGTTTCACAAATTTATCCTGCTTAATTCTTGAAATATTCAGGTTTTTCGAAAAGCATGCACAAAACTGAAATACCACGCAAAATAATGCGGCGAGCTGGGACTTACAGATGGGATTTTACTCGACGTTGAAAGGGTTAATATACATTTTAGTATTACCATCCCAACTATGTCTGGGTCTTCCTAATGGTCTCTTCTAATTTTCCCACCAAATGTCTTCTTCCACATACATGACACATGTCCTGCTCACTCCTCTGCCTCAGTTTGTTTACTGAGATAGTATATGGTGGCTAGTACAAGTCATGAAGCTTCTCAATATGCAATTTTCTGCATTCTCCTATTACTTCCTCCATCTTTCTCATAACCCTATTCTTGAACACCCTCAGTCTATGTTCTTTCCCTAACACGAGAGACCAAGTTTCATACCCATATAAAAACAACAGGTACAGTTACAGTTCTTCAAGTAAAGACACTGCAGATGCTGTGTCGACAGCAATGACAACAAGCACGTGTAAACCCTGCTGAATAAGAATAGCACAAGCTGTAACTCAAAATATCTCAACGAATTAAACTGTTGCCATGCTGTCTGCAATGGCTACATGCGATTCCACAAACTATGCAAACAGTACACTGCCTTCAGTGCATTTATACGTGATATGGCACAAACTTTAAGAAGAGGCAGATGAAACAAATACAATGCTACATGACATACGCACTACAACACTACAGCTCCCACATCTACTGACTGTGGCTCCTACACACATTCTACAATTCTTTTAATTCACATTGAAATTCAGAAACAGTATACAGTCTGCATACCAAGGCTTGACGGTTTTAACAGTTCTCCCATCAAATCAAAGAATGGGAGGCGTTTAAGCCTCACATCTGGATGTACCGGATAGGAGCTCGCTGCAGAGGCAGGTGGAGATGCCTTGGGCTGATACTGGTACATGTTGTTGGGATACATACGAGCCTGTAACATTAGACGCTGTTTGAATATATATGAGACTGTAACACTAAATATGTTATTGGGTTACATAATGGGAGGCTGTAACATTAGATGTGTCTTGATACAGTAAACATTAGAGCAACTGCTACTGCTGTGCTGATGTTTAGGTGGTGCTGGCAGCAAACTGGGGAGTTTATTTCAGACAGCTTTCATTTACTAGAGACTTGGTCTGTCACACTAAGAGAAGAACACAGGCTTCACCTTCAGTGCGATACTTATTGTGGAAGGGAAAAAGATGTCCTTGTATTTCTTTTTCACTTTAACTCTTTCATGGCAGTTCATCTTTATTCACCATAAAATTTAAACTGTGTTAAAATGACAAATGTAATGAACATATTCATAGGACTGGCAGTGTTTTTACAATTACAAACTCATAACTGAATAAAAGACATAAAAACCCAATTTCAAACATCTGGCACCTTCCGTAACTTCTCAGAGGAACTGACCACTTAAAGCAACATGTAACAAACATATTGTGCAAGATTTGTTCTCACAGTGGTGTTACTTATGATTCATGTCTTTTGGAATATGACACTGTATCTCTAGGTGAGTACTTCCTGGTGTTTCAAAGGACTGTAGTACCTTCAAGATATCATAAGCCATTTACCAAACAATACTACATCACATGCCAGAACTCTTGCATCTTCAGCAACACTCTTGTGAGGACAGCAAATCTTTCACACATACAATTCTTAGCATCGTAAGGTGGTTAAGTTCACAACAAACCACTCAAGACGGCAGACACAAGCCACCCTTCTTATTGTCGGGCAGCTCTCTGCCCTTGTTATAGAACTTGACAGATAATTAAATATCAACAGCAAACTGATTTACTGTCCTACAAATATGTTTTTGTGTGAGCCTGTACCAATCTTACAACAATGCTCCTTTACAATCTCCCCTTCACTGCCAATAATGTACATGCAATTTGGATGTGTTGTGAATCTATCACCCAATCCCTTCCATTTCCAGTACCATTCACTGTGCCTCATTTTAATAATAAGTGTATGCTGCCAATACTGGTCCCTACACATCTACCATACTGACAAATGTGACCCAGCACTGAAATGCACAGCACATAACATTTGCTCCTTAGTGGTTTAAAAACTGTAAGCAGCATTTCTTACACTGGTCATTATATATTAAATTGCATCAAGGAAAAATTTACTGTACAAAGACTGGCTACTAATTGATCTAAATAAATACAAACCGTCTGCATTTGCCTGTCAGGTCCTTGTCCAGTATAACCAGCTTGCTGGTAAACTGTGGAACGCTGCTGTGGTTGCGGATGTTGCTGCATTGGATTGTTATCAACTGTCTGCAGATCTCTTCCTGCTGTAGATACTGCAGCAGTTGATGACAGCGATGCTCCTGCAGCAGGATTTGACTGTGGTTGCTGCTGCTGTTGCTGCTGTTGCAGGGGCACTAAACCACTAGCTTGACCTTGTCTACACAATGATACAAAATTAACACATCTTAAGTTTCTTAAATACAAACTTACTAAACAATGGAACACAAAATAATACTGTGAGTGCTGCTCGGATACCAGTAAAGTTTCTGCCAGAACACAGTCATGTTGTCAATTCAAACCGTACTTCAACACTTCACACTGCAACCATTAAGGTGAGCTTAGAAATGGAGCAATAAAATGCCACAATAAATAAGCTCAAGAGAAGCAACAGTGATGACAACACTGACAACAGCAGAGACAGCAGCAGCAGCAATGACGATGTCGACAACAACAACAGATTAGAAGTACCATATATTGTAACCACAGGATAGCTGCAACAACACTGATACACACCACAGAAATATGGTTTCAGGTACGTAATTGTGTCAAGGAACTATTATTATTATTATTATTATTATTATTATTATTATTATTATTATTATTATTATTATTATAATTCAGTTCATTAATCTGCATGCATAACAGCACAGGGTCAATTACGAAACCAGCATGAGCACACAAATGTATAAATACAAAGGAACAGCAGAATTAAAAAAAAAACACACAAAACAAAACGAGATAAGAGTGCATGCTGTCTTAATATCCTATTAAAATGCTCTCAGGCTACACTGTAATTCACATCTGCAATACACAAGTGAACATGCACACTAATATACATCTACTATACAAACAATTAAAGGAAAAAAAGAGGAAATAAAATTAGATAAGTTCATTTTATCAAGTTTCATCATGATGAAAACTAAAAAAAAAAGTGAATGATTTGTGATTACACATGGTTTGTTTATGTAAAATTCATCACAATGCACTGATTTGTTTTCTAAACGTACTTACGTCTCTGCAAACCAAGCTTGCCGCTTTTACACAACTAACTGAAGGACAATTTTCACAAGTAACTGACAACTTGGAAAAGTCTCTAACATTACACATGAGGAGGCAAGAGACCTGTGATACCAACAAGGGATGGACAATGTTTCACATGATGATGATGATGATGATGATAACACTAACAACACCAGATGCACTCCAAATGCACAGGTGATTTAGCACTGCAGTATGTGTTACGTTCGTGTGGTTGGCTCCATACAATATATACACTATATACAGCCAACAACACACATTAATACACATACTCCTGAATGAGTTACACATCAAAATACATCCTATAATAAACAACAGAAAACAATCCACAAAACCAACATAGCATTGATCACAGGACATAGCAAATGGGAAATGAAATGATAATATGGACTCTTCATCTCGGACAATCTTCACACTTAACATTGTTCATCTCAGAACCACATTTCAGTGGCTGAATGCTATTCAGAAACATAATAATAACAGTGAATTATAATAAACATTATACAAACAGAAATATAAGCCTATACCATCAAGCAGGTAACCAAACAAGTCAAATTTTGTAAATAACTTTAACATCTGCACTGGCTCGATCATCAATATATGGAAATTTTCATTGGGTTTTTAATCTTCAACTTGGTGATAAATTCCAAAATATCAGTACAAACCTGTATACTTTATGAGGCAAAGATACGGCCTACTAGCCTCAAACATTTTACATTGTTTTGTACTCTTACAAGGCAACCTGAAGATGGCCAACCAGTGTAAGCCAAAACATGATGTCCTTTGAAAAATCATGCAAAGTTATAGTAAATAAAGAAACAGAGTTGTGTCAACTGAAAAACTCTATCTTTCTTACTCACCAACTGAACAGGATGCATTCCACTACAGTGAACTTTAAAACAAGACAAGGAAATACACATATAACGCAACGTTGTGATGTGTTCATCTAACCACTGTTGCAGTTGAAAAACAACAATGCATTCTATTTGGGTTGCTGAGCTACATGTCACTGTCAACTATATAAATAAAATATTGAGTGAGGCACAGCAAAGCTTTTATGGCAAACATATTTCTTTGCCAACAATAAAATATATGTAGGTCTTCAAAAAAGTGCCCAATGGTGCTACAAAACAATGAATGTTCATTTGCTCATGGCCTTCTTTTGACACACAATCTAGCTAAAAAGAGTGTAGCAACTAGAAAGTCATTGCACAGTTTCTCAGTTTTTGTTAAGTGTTGCTGTTAATACATCTGACAAGAGCAAAACAACTTAATCAGTTATAAACCAATAACTATTAAATATTATTAATGTGTACCTGTATTCTTGCCTTAGTTATCTGGCATGCCAATCACAATTTTTTTTGCCTTGCATTACATTGTAACCTGTGGCATGTCTGGCTCTACCTTATTTTTCCACATAATCTCATAAACAGCACAATTTTCTGAAAAAAGTATCTGCATATAAAATGGGTGTTTTGATTTTCTCTACAACTTTTGTCAGAAACATTTCTCATTCTAAGAAGAACCAAGCAAAAATTTATACTGGTCTTCACATAAAGTACCTGTTATTCTAGTCACATTTTAATGAAACTTGAATATTCCGACAAACTTCTGGAAAATACGAAAACATCAAATTTCATGAAAATCCACCTAGTGGGAGCTGAGTTGTCCCATGTGGACAGACAGGCACACATGAAAAAACTAATGGTTGCTTTTATCAGTTTTTCAAATGCATTTACAAACGTGGTATTCATATAGTATGCCATGCAATGAATGAAAGACAATAGTGAAGATGGTATAGCACCAGACAAAAAATGCAGAAGAAGAAAACTGAGAAAGATAACCGCAGAGGAATAAACTCAGACAATAAAAATACACTTTACAATACAAACATTGCGTCACAAATTTTCTGAGTTCTACTTCTAACAAATTAGCCATGTCCAGCAGAATAATTTACATTATAAATCACTCCTACTGAATAATATAATGTAACATAAAAAAAAAGCCTCACCAAAAAAAAAACCCCTACACAGATCACACTCATTTCAAATTACAGAAAAGGCTATCTAGTGCTTCCTGAGCTGAAACATATGGAGAGGCAAATATATCTGCCCTGTATGCACTAGAGTTCATCTGCTCTCTATATAAATGGTAATTTTTCCTAAGTGTTATATTTAACAACACTGTCAATTTATAAGACTATAAATACAGCGTCAGTGATACATAAATGAAAGAGACTGGAGCATTAGCAGAATGAGAACAACAGGTGTAAGCTGAAATACTCAGAGAAAAACTTGTCCCAAAAATCCTGCATGGACTGGTCTGTGACTGAAACTGGGTAGCTGTGGTGAAAGGAGTGCAACTAAATGAGCCATGGTGTAGCCTCTCAAAACATTATTCAATGTAATCTTAAGCTGACTGCATGAATCATAACTGCTGCAATAAGAATATGTCCATGAATTCGATAAAACTAACAATGACTTTCATTGCCATTATCAGAGAAAAATGAAATTTCTGTTCCAGTGTTTTGTCAAATGTGTTTGCAGATGATCCAGCACTTACAGTACCATCATGATCATAGTTACAGAATACATCGAGTTGTACATATTTATTACGATACATAAGAGATGGGGTAACATGGTTGGTATAATGACTAGGCTACTAGCTGGACAATCCAGCCATCAATTCCTGGCAGGAGAAGAGATTTTCCCCTTCTCAAAAATGTTCAAATGGCTACATGGCCCACCCAGCCCCTTATTCAATACATGCCAGGGGCTCCTCTTTCCTTGGGGGCTAAACTACCAGGGCAAAAAGTCAACCACTCACCTCCATCCCAGTTCCAAAGCTATACAATTACTTCCCTGATATAACTTCATGGTACACAGAGGGACAGCTTTCCTTTTACACCAAATAACAAACTGCTCTTGTAACATCCTTCATAATTTATACTTACAGCAGAACCATTATGTAAGATTTTTTTGGGGTACAAGCATTTTATACCTTCCACTAAGAAAAACTGTGAATGGGGGTTATGTCAAAATGAACAGACAATTACTACATTGGTTACAAAAACATTATATTCACTCTAAAGTTAAACCTAGTAACGATTTTCTTCAAAAAAAAAAAAAAAAAAAAAAAAAACTTAAAATTAGGGTTTCACTGTACAAGACATACTGTGGGTCAGTTCTTTCATCAAGAGATCTGAAAAGAGGAAATACTGTACGAGGGTGGTCTGAAAAGTTCTCAGCCTAAAAATGAAAAAACGAATGTATAATTTCAAAATTATTTTTATTTTTCAACATAATCTCCCTTAAGACTAATACATTTATTCCAGCAATGCTCCAGCGCCATTATCCCATCCCTGTAGTGTTTCTTCATAAGATCTGCAAAATACCCCTCTACAGCTGCAATCGCCTCTTGATTCGAAGAAAAACGCTGACCAGTGAGGAAGAGTTTGAGTTTTGTGAAGAGATGGAAGTCAGAGAGAGCCAAATGTGGGGAATAGGGTGGATGTTCCAACAATTCATAGTGCAGATCCCTTAATTTTCCCACTGCCAAAACTCTTCTGTGGGCAGGTGCATTGTCTGAAGAAAGAAGAATTTTTTTTTGCAAACTGGGCCTTTCCTCACGAATTTTTTCGTCTAGTCTGGTTAAAAGATTGGAATAATATTCCCCGGTTATTGTTTTACCCTTTTCAAAATAATCAATAAACAAAATGCTTTGAGCATCCCAAAACACCGATTCCATGACCTTTCCTGCTGATGGAACCCATCTTGCCTTCTTGGGCGCTGAACAACCAGCTTATGTCCACTGTTTTCACTGCTGTTTGGATTCTGGTGTGTGTAATGATAAATCCAAGTCCCATCCATTGTAATAAATTGATGCACAAAATCAGTGTTATTTTTGTTAAAATGCTCCAAGCACTGTTCAGAGATTTTCATGCAAGTGCATTTTTGATCTGCTGTGAGCAAGCGTGGCACCCATCTTGTGCAAAGCTGTTTCGTATCCAATTCTTCATGCAAAAAATATATCCTACACGTTCTTTTGAAGTGCCTTTAGTCTCAGCAATTTTACACACTTTCATCTGCCGGTCATCCAATACCATATCATGCACTTGTTCAATGATTTCTGGTGTTGTTGCACTTTTTGGATGTCCTTCACGTGGATCATCTTCAAGGCTGGTACGGCCACGTTTAAACTCGGCAGCACATTTCTTAATCGTTGAAAATGAAGGAGAAGAGTCCCCATAAACTTTTACAAACTTTGAATGAATTTCATTTGGCATTAAACCTTCTTTTACAAAGAATTTTATAACCGCACGATACTCAATTTTATCCATTTTAAGGGATACAGACAACGCTCCTGCTTCAGACAGCTGTATAAAACAAACTACTTGATAGAATGACTTGCAATTTCACATGGATGCCTATGACAGATGTACCAACTTAGGAAAAAAAATCTTGCCGATATTGGTGCCATCTATGGCCGAGGCCGAGAACTTTTCAGACCACCCACGTAGGTGTTACAAAACATTACTCCATGTAGTTCAATCAAACACTACAAAGTTTTGTAAATACAATATCAGTTGTATGCATATATTACTGGGACGCTACTTTTAAAACTAACCAAGAAGTGACATCTACTCTGTTGTTAGGGTGTGGTGTATAAAGAGCAGTTCTCTCTCTCCAAACATTCAAGTCTACTAAAACTGGCATCATAAATCTTGCAGCAGCACAAGTATCTACCCACAACCGCAAAACTTCAGTCCACCTCACCAAATATAGCAATCAGGGGTTCCCCATCAGCTTCATCACCAGTTTCACCCTTACCATCACCATTTCAACTTGTCACTAACTGACACAACTTCTCTAGTTATGGTGGCCACCATCATACTGCGTTACTCTGCACTCACTGAACCAGAGAAATGAACAACTGAGTGTGAACTTAGCTTCCTCCAGTCTTCCACTTGAACCTCATTATCTTCCTCAGGGTCTTTCCGACTCTTCAGCACTGACAGTGCATTGCTGCGTTAGTTTGCAATTGATCCTGACATCACTACACTTCCTATGTGTATAATCACAGTGTCCCTTACACAATGTTGTAAATACAAACCCTGAACTGAACCTACAAAATGGTGCAGGGACCAAATTTTCATTTCTTAAATGCATGAAAACCTAAAACTGAGAAACCTTACTCTAAGAAAAATAATACATTAGTTCTTGGCTGGTAATCCTCCACAAATTCATTTATGTCTCTAAAGAATATAACAGAGTATTAAAGAATATCAATACATAATTAAAAATATTGATAACTCATGACAAAGAAATCCCTTGCTTATTTTTCATCATCTGGATCCCACAAAACACTTGAAGGCAATAGTTTCTATTACAAAAGACCTGACAAATGAGCTAACAAAATTAGTAACATCAGGTATCCTAAAGCACTGAGGGATAAAATCCAAGGCAGCCGCAAAATACAGTAAAGAGAGGGCATTAAAAATCTGGTTTCAAAGAAATCTCTAAGTGTCAAGCAACAAACTATACAGAGAAAAAAGAATTACATCCAACATGTGTCAGATTCTACATGTACAGTAAAGACCTAGAGCAGTACAGGATACATTACGGAGAAGAAATATAAGTTTCACACCTCTCACATGTGTTGGCCAGACTGGGTCATTATCAGGGACAACATGTAAAACAGCAAGCAGAAACAGTTAAGTTGTACACTAAACGGCGTTGTCGTAAGTAGCCGACTTATTCCAGAGTACAGTTGAATATTAACCCTTAGGCGCCGAACGACATATATATATGTCGCGCTGTGGAGGTCTTTAACCCTTAGGCGACTAATGTCATATATATATGGAGCACCCATTCTTGATGTTTCTAGATCACACACA
>Ga0268261_10002569_pt1 | contig 13051 bp, 8 predicted proteins | sample TergutNc150P1_FD_190353 | JGI IMG/M metagenome (GOLD analysis project Ga0268261, IMG submission 190353) | Nasutitermes corniger P1 segment gut microbial community from laboratory colony in Florida, USA - Nc150 P1 (SPAdes) (version 2) | ecosystem: Host-associated > Arthropoda: Insects > Digestive... | reverse complement strand
TTCTTCTTCTTCTTCTTCTTCTTCTTCTTCTTCTTCTTCTTCTTCTTCTTCTTCTTCTTCTTCTTCTTCTTCTTCTTCTTCTTCTTCTTCTTCTTCTTCTTCTTCTTGTCACTGTCATCATCATCATCATCATCATCATCATCATCATCATCATCGTCATCGTCATCTTCATAATTGTTGTTGTCATGATTGTCACCACCATTGTTTTTGTTGTTGTTGTTGTTTATGTGACTTATATTGATTCGTTTTCAACAATGTTTCGTCACTTGAAGAGTTATGTAATATCAAGTGAGGTCTGATAAAGCTTATGAACATTAAATTTTTGGGGGAGGGGTTCACTGTGTTGAGGAACAATTATGTAACAACTTCTGCAAGCCACAACGGATCTGAGTGAACATGACTGGTTCTCCACTTACGTGCCACATACAAGACATTCCATTGCTGAACGTACTTGTGGAATGTGATTATGTGAATAATGGATAGCTATACTGTGGCCTTTCTGTATGATATGTTTCCAGTACCAGAATTAAATCAAAAGCTGCAGTTTCTCTGCCATTTAACTCTTTGATTATTGTGTATTGCTGCATAACACTCTCCCATGCATGTTATATTTCTTAAGCAAGTTTTTAAAATGTAAAAGAATACTGTGTTAAGATAATTATTGTTAATTCACACCTTGTTGTATTACACATCTAAATTGGTGTAAGGCATATTGGATGTTGTACATTTTCCATGCAACAGTCTAATATACACATATTTACTACCAACTAGTTGCACAGTGTTTTTTATGTTTGGTGCACAGAACTCATACATGATTCAGTCATATCCTGGCCATCTTTAGGGAGCTACAAGTTTGGTCGATGTGTACAGCTTATATGGCAACTTGTCATAAATAACTGGCAGGCAACATACTATTTATATAATATAACATATGAGAACACAATGATAATTGTAACTATGTGTCATAAATATGAAAAGAGATAGTTATAATGTTAAAATTGTATTGTAATTGATATTAAAGAGGTACAGGTATTGGAAGTATTAAAAGTAATGCTCTGTATCCAAACATCTGTTGTGCTAGTATATTTTCTTCATTTAAACTTGATCAGATAATCAGGTGTTTAGGTACCCCAAGTGTACATCGTGAATGTATACACTATGCAGAGTGGAACTGCAAATGAGAAATTGAATAGTTCTTGTTTACAGTTCTACTCATTTTGAAAGATGCGATTGGTGCCATTGTGTTCTTCACATGCAGTTCATTTGCACTAAGGAGAAGCTGTTCCCATTGACACAAAAGGGAGAGATTTTTAAGTATTACAGGGTAGTGTAAAAGTAAGTGCAGTATGTAAACAAACTTGAAACTGGTTAGTTTTCTTAGCATATTTCTAGCAACAGCAGAAGCACTGCCTTCTTTTGCAGTGCCACTTCACAGAAGCACTGTGACACATTTCCACTCTCTCACAAAATGATGAGAGAGTTAAACATAAAGAACATCACATGTGACAATAAAAAGTGTGAATTAATGAGCTGGCAGTGGTGTAGATACAATTTTTTACACAGATTTGCACTTAAGGGTAAAGTAAAGATAAAGTTCTTCATACAACAGGCCATGAAGGCCCAAGAAGGGGAGTAGAGGTATAGCTGTACTCTTTCAACTTCGGCGCTAGATGGGGTGGGTGGTCAACGCCACACCCCGGCCGCTAGACCCCCGCGAAAGAGACTTGGTACCCATTGTACAGAAGGCTGGGTGGGCCCCAGGGCCAGTCTGGATGGGTGCATAAAATCTTGCACCCCACTGGGATATGATCCTGCGTACCACCCAACTCCTAACAACTCTCCGTATCGACTACTGCACTATGCTGGCCCGATAGTTTTGCACATAGGTTCAAAATATGTACATGTGGCGTTTTCTGAAAGGTTCAAGAAATCCAGAGTAGTTGTTAGTAACCATATTAATTGTTTATTAATGTGAGTTTTTATCATGTGCAATTCACAACAGCATTAACTTTAAATAATTGTTTTCCTTTGCATACAAGGGTTGCCATCATACCAGTAAATAATTGTGCTATAAGAGGCTCAAGTCATGTTACCTTTTTGAAAATCACGCCACCCCAATATTTTGGGTGTTTATTAAAAATTGTTAGCAGTTAGGCCTAGAAGTCATCACGTTACATAAATTTCTACCAGTTATCTAACCAATGCAGTCTTATAAAGTAAGATATTAATTTTTGAGCACTGCAGTCAAGCTTGGTGTGTGCCATTATTATGCTACGGTTGGCAATACTGAGATGTGTGCACGTGAAGTGAGTTCTTGTGACCACTCAGATTTACCACTGTAGTGGGCAGTGTGTAGTTAATATAAAAAATAATTCATTGCAGTGGGTTCTTAAGTCCCTATGCTTTGCATATGCATGCAGTGTGGTCACTACGCCCCAGAGTGATGGACTTGATTGTGCTGATGATTCAACAACTGGACAAGATGTTTTCGTCAAATTACCTTCCACTCAGCACTAAAGCCAATGTTCACACCAAAGGATGAAACTGAAGACCGCCAATCACACGTGCTGCCAAATGACAGCAGACAAACGCTGAACATCTGTTTCACTGCCAGAAATGAGTGGATATGAGATGTTGTTACATTTTACCAGGAATTTCAAAATAGACAAAACGGACATAAACCAAGAATAATTACTGTCCAGTACACTGGCACCACCACGTTTTTTTAGTGCCATTGTGATCTGGCATTCTGATTTTTTCTACTTTGTAGAATGCCATGAACATGTGGTCTGTCCCCCCCCCCGGTATTTTTTCCATTTTGTGAACGACTATAGAAGTAAATGTGTGACGAGAATGTGAATTAGTTGAAATATGGTATATTTTCAAAGCAGGAATTTGAAACTATTAGAATTAGGACAGTACAAAGTAAGTGGATGAATCATGATGCAGCGATGTGAACACCTCTTAGTGTTAGGCTGTACATGCATTTCCTATCTTGTATTTTCTTCAGCACTGCATTCAGCAGCTGTGGAGCCCACCCGGCCTCCTAACCAATGGGTATTGTTAAGCACAAGTACACCCATGTCTACATGGCATGATGCTTATTTAAACTTGATTGTTAAACAATACTTCTTGCTGTTTATATAGTACGAGCATACTGGTGTTTGTTGTGTTGTGTATTTTATTGATTTCTTTAACCTGCTTTGCCCCTCAAAAAGAGGCAGTTCACCATCGCGCGCACGCGCATTCATGCGTGCGTACACTTGCACATGCTTGTGCATGCAATTGTCTGTGCTTGGCTTCTTACTTCAACCAATGAACCAGATGATTTTCGTTAAGCCTGGTGTGACTATTGAAGGCCAACCCATTATCTTAATTTCCTATAATCGGTAATAAAAACATGGCAGATGTACAGACCTGTGATTTAGGAGTGTTGCTTAATTTAGGGCCCTGAAATGATGTATAGTCATAGTTCAATGTAAAAATGACTGTTTTTCTTGAATTAATTCTTTTGAAGATGTGTCATAATGACATGGTGGCCATATGGAATTTTTAAATAGCTTTCAAGTATATGGCTGTGACTAATGATGTGATCAGAGCTAGGAATGTAAAAAATTTGTATGGTGACTGATCATGAACACAGGGACATATTATGTATGAAAAACTGAGTATGCAATTAGCCTTATAGGTTATATCTGACAAACTGAGTGATGGTACAATCTGTACTTGTGTGTATACGAGTTTCTTTACACACGTAAGTGTAAAAGCAGTAATAATATCAAATATGAAGGACTTAAAAATCTGTGAATTAAAACCAGGGTTTGTTTGTGCTGCTGAGAACTGTTCTTTGTTTATTACAGGATGGAGACAGAGAAAATGCTGATGAAGTAATAATTATGCGTACACCTAACAAACAATCCACAGTGAAGGTCCGTGCAGTGCCTCTCCCAGCAGAAGTGACACATCTTCTTGAGTCCCATACAGAACTTCTGAAGGCACTAGATAAACATCTTCACTCCAAAGCTGGCCAGCAAAACGAAGAACAGATTAACAAGAGGACTGAAGACTTTCCGTCGGACATCATGAATGGGAATCAGACGGTGCTGACAGAAAGAACACTGAGAGCAATTCAGACATTGAAAGAGAAACTGAAGGATGCATTTGCTGCTGCTGGTAATGAGTGGGAAGGCGCAGAAAATCAAATTTGGAGTGTAGGCCCAAGACGATGTGGCCCCAATATCTTACTGAACAGAGTGCCAGCATACGATTGTCCTTCACTATGGCAGACATTACATGGTTCTGATCCTCGTCTTGAGTATGACAGCAGTTTTGTTAATGGATTTCAACTGGCCACACTGGCAGGCCCTCTATGTGAGGAGCCGATGATGGGGGTCTGCTTCATTGTTGAAGACTGGATGCTGGCTGATAAATCTCAACTTGAACAAATATCTGCAAGGTACACTACACTTTCCATTTCATAACATGCCAGTAATTTGATTTTGTTTGTGACTATATGTAAATCAAGGAGGTTGGGATGGATGGGACATGCCAGAACAGATTATTCTTTACACTTTTGCCCTTTTACTTACTTCTTTCTTTTCAAGTAGCCACAGCTGAAAGAAAATATCAAAAAGCAGTCAGTTTTTCCTTCCATGTTTCATGGTATACAGCTGTTCTGTGAGACTGTAACAGTGAAAATGAAGATATGGACAGTTTTTTTGAACTTTTAGTATGAAAGGTTTACTTTTTATCTTTATTTTTTATTGTTTATTGTTTTTTCTTGTTGATTATAACCATTACCAATAACAATTGTAATTAACAATGTTGAAAGTGAAGGGAATTAATAGGTTCAATTCACATACTTACATAATGTTTAATTTTTTATCTTGTAGCTTATGTTTGGAGTACTTCTTCAAAGTTAAGAGCACCTGCAGTGTTTGTGGCACATTAAGCAAGCAGTGTCTGAGGTTGCTGTACTATAATTGTGCTTATTGAAGACTTCTTTGTTGAGAATTTACTTACAATACCATTTAATTTGCAGTGACACTATAAGCGGCAGTCAACCGTATGGACCCTTTTCAGGACAGATGATGTCGGCGGTTAAAGAAGGTTGTCGGAAAGCATTCCAAGCTCAACCGCAGCGACTCATGGCAGCCATGTACAGTTGCAGCATCCAGGTCAATGCTGAAGTGCTGGGTGAGTCACATAATACTCTGCTACTGCTTGCCTGTTAATGTAAATTCTGTAACCTTTGCCAGTATGTACCACGCAAATTGGACTGCCCCTGCAGTCAAAGGAAGATGAGTTTAATGCATTCAGAAACATTATACTGCCTCCTTGTTGCATTATCGTGACAATTAAGTGTGCTGACCAGCGAACCAGCCATCGCCTTTCTTCAGTGTTCGTACCACTACCTCATAGCTGAGATGTGGCTGCCAGCCACACAGAACTAGGAGGTTCAAAACCCCCCTTTTCCCAGATGATAATTCTCTGTTTACTGCTGAATTTGTTCCCTGTTAACTATAACTATTGGACTATTTAACTTCTGGCTGCTGTTATAATAATGTATTCTTTCACATATGTTGTGTTTGCCATACGCATTTAATTTCAATATGAGTCTGCTCATGCTCAGGGAAATCCTGTTAGGCATTTCATTATATTTCTTGAGAGATCAATTTTGCTGCCATGGCATTAACAGATGTTTGCATTAGATTTACATTCTTAATATTACCTTGTGTTCACAGTTTCATTTTTAATCAAAAGAAGCAGCTGTTATTCACTTAATCAAGTAACCAGTCATTAATTCTGACATTATTTTTACTGCTAATTTTTATAATGGGGTAATAGGATTTGGTGGTAGCTGTCTGAGTTGTGGCCAGTTGGGATAAGAGCTCAATTTACGTTTATATAATGCAAACTAATTCAAATTCATGGGTAGAGAATTTGTACCCAGCATTTGTGTTGTAATAGGCAGGACAGTGTCTTGGAATAGGAGTAGTACATTGTGTTGCTGGTGGCATGGCAGGAAACCTGTGAAGGAAATTGTGAAGTCTGCATATGAGGATTTTAGGTCACTGAGGAGAAATAAACTTAAAGCCACGGTAAACTTAAAGATTGCTGAGTTTTTCTGTCTTGCCTCTGGATTTGTGAAAAATGCAGGTCTGTAGTTGGAGTAGGGGATAGAGCATTGGTGTGAACATTACGACAAGAACGAGCTATGATTAAGTTCAGATACCCAGAACGTGGATAATATGTGTCCTATAGTGTCCAGGGTAAGAAAATGCAGCTGATATCATGAGATGTCACCAGTACTTGAGGGAACTAACTCTTTCCATGAAGAACTTTGTTTAATCTGTTATGCTCAAATGTTGGTCTTCTCTGTCATTCTGTCATGTTGGAGACAACAGTGTAGCTGTCAACAGATTGTTACTGTGAGGGTCACATCACTATTATTCTTTTTTTGCAACAACCTGACACCTAATTATTCAGAGCCCTGAAATTTTCTGTTCGGAAAGTAAAATATTCAGGACCATTTATACTATGTTGTTGAATGCAGTGTTTCTCTGATCCAGACAGACACAGGTTGCATAAAACCTGTGTCTTCCACCCACAAACTCATTTGTGTCTTGAAGCTACCTCTGATTTCACAGCAGCATTTGTTTAACAAAGTGCCTTAGTATTATTTCTTGACACGGAGTTACCTGCTCTTTCATTGCTAGAGAGAATATTCAGGCCTTGTTGAGAATTTTGCCCCCCCCCCCCCCCGATACACACATCACAATAGATCCATCCCCTCACGATCTTGCTGGGTTGCTTGGTGGTGTGAAGGTCTGAGTGGATTCTGCAGAATGCTGTTTCTTGTGGTGATGTCAGGATCCTTGAATGCTTAAGTACTAAAGAACCATAGATTCAGGTCAGAAAAAGATATCAAAGCTGCCCTGGTACATTGGTAGCAGCAGCAGGCTAGGGATTTCTTTGTGGAGGGAGTCTATCAATTTGCATTAGTAAGGAACTTGCAGATAATCATTGTCATTGTTTGTAGCACAGTTGTTTGAAGGAGCTGAATCTTTAAGGATTGTTGTAAATAAGGTACATTGTGGACTTGTGCTTAGCTGTTATATTTTAAATGTGTATTAAGCTTGCAGTACTCAGAAAGCTGAACTATGAGGTAGACACCGGTCCACCATTATCCTTACGGTGCAAAGGATAGGTGGAAGTAGTGACAACAGAAAATCTATTTTGCCTTTTACTAGAGAAGCTTCTTGATTTCTGTGTACTGTGATGTATTTAAACAGAATTTTGCATGTCTTAGTTGTAATTACTGTTAACAACAAATTTGTAACTTAAGATTGTAGTCTTCTGGGCCTTGACATTCTATAGTCTCTTAGATGTTACCAGTACTTTGGAAAATCTACTGCCTGTGTGCCCTTAACCTTCTAAGAGAACGGTCAGTATCAAAATCCAGAAGACCACAATATGCATTTTCACCACCATGAAAATCTCAATTCTCAATCATATCTGTTAATGAAAAACAAAAGCTACTTTGAGCCAGACTTAAAACAGTGGAGAGTGACAGACAGCTGGTGTGAATGTTTTCTTGCTTTTAACATTAGATGGTTATGCTAACTTTGAGCTTCTCATAGCAGTGTTGCTGCAAATCGAAGTATCCTGGCATGTGATGCCATTTCATTGTGTGATTATTCTGCAGTTTTGTGAAGGATCATAATGTCTTCAAGACCGGAGTGCTTGACCCTAAAAACGAAGGCACTGAGGCCCTTCAAAACATCTGCAGCTACTCTCCCAGTGACACAGTGTTACATTCTGGAGGACTTAAACCTTCATTATATGGCTTTTTTAAAGTATGATTTAAATACTACCAGAGTTTAACAAAATGTGTAATGATTATCAGACATCTTCCTTTTCAAAGCCCCATTGTACCATGTATAGATATTGTTGTTGCATGATAGCTCAGATGTTTTGGATTTTTAACTACATCCACCAACCCACTGTGCCACTTGGGCCTCAGTTGTGGCCACTAGTACCTGAAGCCATTTGTATTTTTCTGACACCAAAACCTGATCACTGAATTCAACAAAATGAAGAAGGTCTGTGTGTGTGTGTGTGTGTGTGTCTGGTAGACATATTGCTAAATATGTACTGTACATTACGTTCATTTTAGTGTTGGAGCTGATGTGGAAGTGACAATTGAACTGGGGTGGCAGTGCAGATCCAAATTTTAATGACCTATAATAGGACCTTGATTTAACATTAATAAAAGGCGGCATAAAAGATACAGCTGTGGTTCTGCATATGTAGTGGCTTGAACATAAATTTGGTGTATTGGTCTGATTTAGTGTATATTATGTAGTGAGTACTGGAATTGTCTGTTAGAACAAACAGTTGATAGGTTGTCTTAAAATAATCAGTCTGTATATGACACAGAATTGGATACAGATGGAGACACCTACACTGCCACTGTTATTGAATATCACATATTAGAAATATTTAATTTCAGAGTACAGATACATTTGAGTTGCAAGCCAATCATTGCTCTGATTAAATGAACACTGCTTCTTCCATTTGCCTCAAAATTTCTTTCTTTTAAGGGATTGAATTGAGATGTGGAAAAAAAGTACAAAGTACCTGGATGACTTACAGAACTTATTTTGGTAGAAATATCTTCATGCCACATGTAATAAATTACATTGTACTAGTTGTGGTTTTGCCTGCTTATCCCATTTCACTTGTATTCACTTGTTCTGAAATGAATGCTGGTAAAGGCATTTACCACACTTCATTTCTAGCCATTCAGTCTTCGGTATAAAATATTCAAGTATCATAACTATGAATTGAGGATTTTCTTTGTTGGAGTGAAATATTTTCATCTTCCATGATACTAGACCTGAACTGGTCTTTCACTCTTCTTTGATGGCATGATGTGGAAATGGATCTGTCAGTTATCCCAGTGAAATGTATTGGCCATTTCTTTCACTTTTTTCCATGGAAATGGTGGCGTTGAACCTGAAATTGAAAGAGGTTATTGTTGGGTGTGTTGTTGCCAAGGGCATCAGCAATCTAGGCATCTCGTGCTTTAGAATTCTACAGAAGAGAGTAATCTTGCAATGCTGTTCACTTCTCACAGGATTTAGAACACATACAGACAGGTATGCAATTAGAGAATTGGTGAGGAGCGAATATAGCTGAGATGGTGCAAAATTCTGATTTTCAGTTTCATGAAACAAACTTTGGTTCACTTCAAAAGGAATACTGAAGGAAATTCTGAATAGTTCTTATAATCACAGTTTCTGTTTTTTAATGGTGCATTTGTGTGTGTGTGTGTTTTTATGATTTGAGGAATTGGAATTGCGTTGCTTTACTGAAATTTTGTGGCAGATACGTTTAAGTTTAATTATTCATTATTTTGAACTTTATGTCTATAGCAACCAATTAACTAAACAGAATTTTATGCTATAACTACAACTTTGTATTAAACTGCACAGCTGTATATTTCATATACATAATCCATCTGGCCACACATGGCCCTTGGGGTCAACTCATTATCTAACAGAGATGAGTACGCAGGGTATTCTGCAGGGGTTAAAGGTGGCCAGTGCATAGGACTGACAATCTCATCACCTTCATGTGCCGATTGTCTAGAAATATGGGACCCTCAGCTTCTTGGAGCCTTATGGGACTGTTCATACCTGTATGGGGATTGCTTTTACTGCACAGCTCTAATGTATTTACAGTAAACTAAGTGACCACCCCATGAACAACTGTGGAGATGTGGCTGTATAGCTCCATGCACCCTTAGCCTTAGATCTAGGTAGACATGAGTGGTCATCTAACCCACTGTACCCCTGGGAAGTCCCAATACCTATTCAAGGGAGGCAGGATGAGCTCCAGAGCCAATGCTGATGCTTCAGAATTGAGAAGATCTCTCTCCCCTGTTGGGAATTGAACCCTGATTTGTCAGTCATCCGGCCTGTAGCCTTGTCATTACACTACATGCAGTGTTGCAGCTCTTCACATGCTCACCGTTACCTTAATTATGGTAGTATATGGAATGTGTGAGTGGTACATTGCTAGGGCATATGACATGCTTAGCATATCTGCAGTCACTTGAAGTACCTTGCAGTGCATTGTCAGTATATTTGTATGTCACAAAGAAGTGGAAAATATTATTTATGGAATTGTAATATTAAATTTGGAAAAGAAAATTAAAATTCCATGGTGTTGAGTGTTATGGGATGGTTTGCTTTGTTTTGTTATTGTAATTTGTGCTAGTAAATATCTGATTGCAAATACACTGATGATGAGTGAGAGTGAATTATTTTTGCTGGAAGTATTTTTTTAATTCCATGCTTTCATGATAAGTGTCTAAAATTTATGAGATCTCTTTTTATGATACCAAAAATGTTACTGATTGTTTTGGTCATTTTGTAAAGTTTTTGATGTTTTGTACTTCTGTGTGTACCTTTGTAAGGTGTTCTGTCTTGGGATCATCTCTCTCTGGCAGCTGTCAGTCATTTGTCATGACAATAAGCACTTCAGTTTAGTGATATGTCTTTAAATTAAATTACTTTTTAGGACAGAGTTCATATAGCTGAGCTGAACATTTCTTACCTGGTCCAAAAATTCCAGACCATTGTTGAACTTGAAAGAGTTGTATCATATTTACAAGGGCCTATCCCTGCACTCTGTCCTTAGCCAGTTGAATTAAGTCCACACATGTACACTTTATTCTTGAAGCTATATTTTAATATTGTTATCTCATCTGTGCCTAAATTTTCAAAGTGCTGGATCTTTTCTGTGTAGAATAATTTTACAGAGACACAATTCTATTTTTTCATGAAAATATTTCTTTTTCGTTGATGTGCGTGGGTTATATTACAGTATTGGATGCTAATTTGCCATAACTTACGTGTACTTGATCTGACAAACCGGAGATGTCGGCCTTTTCTCTTATTGACTTGGGCACACATCATTCCATAAACTCGGATTCCTGGTACACTGGCGTATGTCGGTTGGTCATGACTCATGGGACCTTCTGTATTAGCAGGGAGAAACAAGATTTTTGTTATGTTGCATGAATGTGTTGCCAACTGTCAAAATTGTAGCCACATGCTGAAAGTGTGGGGTGTTCTGGTCAATTGAAAAGTAAAGTAAATTCAGAGAATTCTTAGTTGAAAATATTCACAAAGTAAGTAGCCTGTGTCAGTGACAATTTGGTCGAATCTGTAATTTGTGTGTCTGGCTGCACTCAGCAGTCAGCAGTGTTATCGGACAATAAATATATTTCACAACATGGAAGGCTGAGTGACTTTTGAACAGCAACCTGGAATGCATTAATAGTTCATGTAAACGTTATTGGAATTATTTGATCCCACGTACTGACATTGATCTTACTAGTATAACCCCATATGTTTGTCATTAACATTATATAGGAGGTACTGTTTTGATGACATTGTGTCATTCATTTGATTACTTCAGTGTTGCCCGGACTGTTTTGGAAATGAAACAATTTGCTGCATGAAAACTGCCAAAACCTTACATTTTTTGTCTGGACTCAAGCATCTTTTTTCTCTCTCTTTCTTTCTCTCTCTCTCTCTCTCTCTCTCTCTCTCTCTCTCTCTCTCTCTCTCTCTCTCTCTCTCTCTCTCTCTCTCTCGCGCGCGCGCGCGCGCGCGCGCGCGCACGCACGCACACACGCACACAAAACACACACACACACATACACACACATACAACACACACGCGCATACACACACACAACACACACACACACCACCACTACCACCAAAAAGCATATATAAAAAGGAATAGAAAGTGACTGTTTTGTGTACAGTATGTTACAGAAACTAACAGTCGCTCAGCAAGTCAAGAAATTCTCCTATTATGGAATCCAGTGGTTCATTGCCAAGTTCAGAAGGCCCTACTATTACACTACTTCCTACAATGAACCTGATGAACCTAGTCTACACCCTCCTACCTTATTTCTTTAAGATCCGTTTTAATAGCATCCTGTCATCTACGCCAAGGTCTCTTCTGTTACGTTTTCTAACTGAAATATTGCATTCATTTTTCGTCGACCTTGTGCGTGCTACATGTCTCGACTATGGCACCGTCCTTTGTTCACCCTACTGCTGAACATTCCAAATTTTTAAGCCCCTTATTTTTCAAGTCTTCTCCCCGTTATCCTCGTATTCTTCCTTTCTCTTAGGACCACATAAACTCTTCTTGGACCTTTGTTCCCAAAATCTTTCCGTCCGTGTTCTTAGCAGGGACAAGTGTAGCACTTGATTTGGTAATGTTTGCTATTTTAGGTACGTGGCAGGAAGACAAAATTTCTTAAACGAATTGTGGCGCAACCGTTCTACTAATGTAATCTGCCTTCCTATCCTTTATGAATTTATAAGTTGAGATGCGGAAGCTACAGTATTCCCAGTCTCCTTACGATGCATACGGCGACTAACGCAGTCGTATTCAAACTGTGTATCGCGGAGTAAGCAAATTCACTTTTACCGCGATCTTAGTGACATGAATTTCATAAATTGTAATTGCGTTATTCATTCCTGTATTTTTGAGTGATTGTGGGTACGGGCTTAGCTTACGGCGTCACTCGCCGATAATAAAACTTTGTTTTTCAAACATGCGCATATTTTATATTTTGTATAAAAGGTTATATTTAAAATGTTTTACTTCGTTGTTTGCAGCAAAGGAATAAACTCTTACTGTACTGCGGTTCCGCGAAAATTCAGATTTAGTTACAAGCGTTATGCGGCTGTTAAATGTTAAGGGCACTGTTCTTGACGTATCGGTTTTTGATATAGCAGCAGTGGGCATTCTGTGTTTCCGAAAACTGAGGTTTACAAAACAAAACGTTTTATGTGATTATATGCAGTCGAAACGATAAAACATACGGACGAATAAGAGGTAGGAATATTAACTTTTAGGCTACTAATGTCATATATATATGGAGCACCCATTCTTGATGTTTCTAGATCACACACAACGACGCACCACAGTCGGTAGGACTCCACTGGACGAG
>Ga0268261_10002568_pt1 | contig 13051 bp, 8 predicted proteins | sample TergutNc150P1_FD_190353 | JGI IMG/M metagenome (GOLD analysis project Ga0268261, IMG submission 190353) | Nasutitermes corniger P1 segment gut microbial community from laboratory colony in Florida, USA - Nc150 P1 (SPAdes) (version 2) | ecosystem: Host-associated > Arthropoda: Insects > Digestive... | reverse complement strand
GGGGGGGGGGGGGGGGGGGTCAGGAACCAGTCATAGCAGTAGCATATCCTTAGAGGAAGGTGGTCTACATTTTTTCCATGGGGCATTTATTACCCATTGGATGGTGCAGTCCACACACACATGACTTTGAGGATGCTGGTATTCAATGTGATGCCTAAGGTTTATGCTATGTTCACCATGGATGATGTACCTGGGTGACAGAAACAGATATTTTGGTAATGCTCCTTCACCTGGGTCCCACTGGAACCGCCAGTCTTTCCATTGTACACCTGACCACACTTGCGAGGGATGCTGCTTGTACCTGGTGTCTACAATCTCCGGTCACACCTTAACCTGACCTGTGTGGCGTACTCTTATAATGTGAAGATGGAGGCAGTATTTTCCTCCAAAACATAAGGAAATTTCTCCTGGACTCTACATATCATGTCTTAGGTAATAGTACACCAGTTATTTATGATGTTTCCTTGGTTATGTTGTAACTTGTCTCCTGATGATTGAATTGTTTTGAGGTCCCACCAAAACTCTCATAAGTATATTTTAAATTTCCTGACATATAAAAGTTCTCATGTAAAAATTTTTCCCACATCAGACATCCATTATCTTTGCATTTTTAAACAAAAGTTCCCATACAATATATTTCAAAGGCTTTGCAATTATTCTTCATGACTTGGTGGTTGAATCTACCATAATCAGTAAGGGATGGTGGACACCTGGTCACTTGCTTGCAACTTATTGACTGTTCATTTCTGTTTCCACAGTTTTTAATTTCTTGGCCTTTTTGAAAGTAATAGGAGAAAGCCCTGTATGGAGACCAGGCCTGTCTTGTCCATCTGTGATCAGCCATAATACCATTTGTCAGATTTTCATGAAATTCAGTGTACCAGTTTCTTGCAAAAAGCTGAATGAGCAGAGTTTCAAGAAAATTGGCTCAGTGATGGTCATACTTCACAGTGGGGTACAAAGCAATTTCTACCACTACCTTCCATATTTTATGGCCCATAAGGGTGAAACCTGGTGCAGAAGATTTCCATGTACTGTCAGTGGCCAGTTATGAGTTAAGTTAAAATCAGTGCCCTGAAAGCCAAATGTTACTCAAGGGTATGACTGACCTTTTGCTCATATTTTCAACATTTTTTTGCCCAATTTGGATAAAATTTGATAGAGGAGATGTCCACAAAAATTTAGTGAGTAACTTTTTCATTAAAAGTGGCATAGTTAAAACTGTGCTTTACTTAGGGGCATTAATGAATTTCTATCTGTAGGGTCTACATTTATTGTCCAATCTGGGTGATTCAATAAAAGGATATAAAAAAAAATTTGCAAGCATGAGAGGAGTCTGCATAAATAGAGTAGGAGTAGCAATGATCAAGAAACAAGCATTTTACAGTAAATATTTTTAAAGTCCTGAATAAATCCATAAAAGGAGCTACAAGAAAGCATCATGTTAGACCTTCAGCACAATCAGATAATAAAACAAAAACAGCAGTAAAAAGATGGGAAAAGTGCATTCACTAAACAAGATGCCCTGTCCTTTATAAGCACAGAAAAAGTAAAGGTGTTGATGATTCAGTATTTTTTTCCCCCCATACAATTTCTAACATTTGAAACATACACCAAGTGGGAAAAGAAGTTGCAGATCCATTTTTAAAACATTCATACCCTGGAAAATACCTGGGATAAAAATTCCTCAAATGAAAAACTCATCAGGTTATGATGAAATAACCTGTGTTTTTAAAAGCATGTTCATGGCTGATCAGTCTCTCATTCAGCTGTCTTTGCAAACCATTCTATATATATATATATACACACACACACACACACACACACACAAATATTAAGAATAAAGTGAACATTTAACTTAATATTTTGAACTGTGTGTGTTGTAAGTTATGTAGTCATATTTATATTCCTGCCTTAGAAGCAGGGTCAGCTATGAAATTAGCCCACAAGCATATACTGATATCGGTTTTAATGCTGGTGACATTGTTTTGCTATCATACTTTTCATTTTTGTAGGGCTTTCCTGGCTTTGGATTTGGGGATGGTGGTTTCCACATGTCATTTGGAATTGGTGCCTTCCCATTTGGATTTTTCACATCTACCTTTAATTTTGGGGAACCTAGGCCTAGTGCAGGTATGAAAATTTGTTTAACTGCCTTTACATTTGTTTTATGAGATCACGTCAAAATATGGTGAACTAATCTATTGTATTTCACTTCACAGCTCCCCGTGGAACCCCTCAGTATGAGGAAGAACAGTTTCTGTCAAAAGTGTTTCTGTGGGTGGCCATCCTTTTCATTTGTTGGCTCTTGATGGCATAGTACTGATCTGATGTAATTTTAAGAAAACTAAGTCTAAGATCTTTAAATATCTGGCTACTGCTGTAAATTATAAAAGTACATCTCAAGCATTGGAATTATCTTAGTTTGAGAATTTCATTTGATGAATTGAAGAGTGACATAAAACATAAGAATGGGGTAATCATCATTTATACTTTGATATAATGCAATTGAAATATAACTTCATACAATTTAAAATTTGAAAAGTGCATTTGTATATTTCAGGGGCAATCTGTAAGAAATTTGAGAGGGATGTAAAATTAATGTTAGATTGTGAATTTATAAAAAGTGTAGCGTAATGTATGGTATCTCAAAAGGCATCTATTCACATTTTATTAGAATTTAATACAGTACTTATGTGGTACCCAAATTTTCAATTTCAGAATATGTTTTGACATACTTTTTGAAAACACCCCTCTTTGAATACTGAATTCAGTTTTGAGCTTTTCTGAATTAAATGTTAACATTTATTTATTTTTACCTGCTTCTTTAATATGGGAATGTATGAAAGAGATGCTACAGGTAATTTTTGGGTCACAATATTATTTTTATGAATACATGTGTTTTACAAGACATTCTTCCATATCTGGCATTGCTGTTGTTGTAAGGAAGCATAATAATACCAATACATCCTCATGAATATGTAAAAATAATATGGATCCTAGAGGACATATAACGTGTGTTATCCTCTGTGTTGGATATAATTTCCAGATGTTTTATCCATTACCATAATCTTCACTATGGTTACTTTCAGTGAAATCTAAAAAAAATCCTGTTGAATAGGGCATTCACTCACTGAAAGAACATACTCAACTGGAACCTGGAATTGGTGTGTGGGAGACTTCTTCATTAGTTGCATACAAATGATGGAGTTTTTTTTAGTGTACTGTGGCTTATTAATTAAATAGCCTACAGGGTGTTCTACAAAGTAATTTTCAAACAAAAAGATGTGCACTTCAGGGTAGTTAAACTACTTAACCCGTATCCTGCTAACATGGAGAATATGGTGAGCTCCTAACAATACCAGCAGATGGCAGGTAGGATTTAATTCGGCGTTTAAAGGGTTAATATTATAAATTATAAGGTTCCAAAACCAGGTCATCCAGTAATAATTTGTCACCTATCCTACTGAGGGAGAAGGATATGCTTTTCTGTATAATTGTTTGGTTTATTAATATATTACCTTACTGTTCTAAAATGATAAATCTTGAGGTCGAGTACAGAAAGTGTCCAAGGGTTTTGAAACCCATGTCATCACAGTACAAGCTGGAACATCTCTCATTGATTTTAACACATGAGAACATGTTTCAGGCATTCATATTTTAACTTTATATTAAGTACTGAATTCTATGTAAACTTTCTGTAAGGTTATAATAACATGACTTCATTTCCAACTGAACGGTTGTTCAGTTTTTCACATTCCCAACTGCTGTTATTGATTGTGTTCTTCAAGACTTTAATGCTTTGGGATGTGTGTAGTGTGAAGCAGGAATGAGATTGGAATAAGTAACCAGTAATAAGATTACATAATTTGTACAGAATTTTGGTTTGTACATAACTAATTTGATTTAAGAATAGGCATGATGAACAGTGATGTGGGAAGATGGTAAATATGTAATGAATTTTTGTATTATATTGAGTCTTTGCAATTTCATGTTTGAAACAATTTTGTAATTATGGTGTAAGGGGTATATGAAGAGCATCATAGTAGTTGTATGTCTTTTACGTGAAGAAGTTAAGAACAATGTATGTAGACAATTCATCTTTCTAAATAAAGATTTGTATGTGTATCTTACACCCTTCTGATTTATTTTGCAAGTAGATATACCTTTTGTTTGTCATATACAATAATTATTGCCCTTCAACACTCTAAACTTGGCTCTTTTACATGCCAAACCTTTATTCCACAAGTATCACATACAGCCACCTCTGTGATAAACATGTGCAGCTGCAGATTAAAGCCAGTTCGATTAAAAGGTAGTTGCCATTGAAAATTTATGGACCATAGATAAAAGCACCTAAAGAGTAACTGGTCTGGGCAAGTGGTAATATATTTATACGTCAGACTTCTGTGCAGAATGTCCTGATATGCATCTGAACTGAAACTCTGGCAAATTTTATTTTTATGGTTTCCTCAGTCTTTCCAGCAAAGTGTCAAGATAGTGCCTTGGAATGGGCAAGACTGCTCAAACGTTTGCACTTTGCCACAATAATCCTCACAGCTCAACAAATTACATGCACTAGCAACTGATATAAAAATCATCGTAAACTAAAATTACAGCTACTTTTATACAAAATTAGTGGCTCTCATGGAATGATGATTGGATTATGTGATTCCATATGACAAGCTAATATGAAGAAACAACACACTATTTTATGTAATCTGAAAAATATGTTGAACTGAGGAAACCTATGTAAATCATACCAAAAAAAACTGACTTTACAAATAATCAGTCCAAACCCGCTGCATTCTTGTTTCCGTTGTTAGCAGTAAGTGAATATTACGTATGGTATATTACTAGAATTTTGCCTTCAACCAATAGAGTGAAGATCAGTAGTAAGAGCATATTTATTTCTAAACACGCTACATTACAATTACAGAAGACATCGCTGCAGAGTCACACATTACTTAGTTTTGACAGAGCAGCAGAACAGCACAGCATGCACTCATGAATTTCCAAACAGTGACCACATATTTTCATGTCTAAGTCACAAAATATTGAAGCTTTACAAGGTATAATAGGCATTACACATGAAGAAATATGGTAACAGTCAAACGATTAGTGAGCAATGAAAATTTCAGGCTAGGATAAATAAAAATTATTGTTTTGCTACACAATGAGTTCAGAGATGAGATTAAGATACAGTAATACTCAGGTTTAATGTATGTTACTGTATATGGTTGTATCACAGCTTGTAGCTTTCATGGAGGAGCATTTGGGTTTGCTTTCCATATATAATCATGAACTAAACCTTAATCAAATCACACTGTGCAGGGTTCTCTTCTAATATGTGTTGACTAGACAATGATCTTGTTAACTATGTAATAGTTTGTATTTAAAAGCAAACTAAAAGAATGAAAGAAGCAGCATGGAATACAGTAGTTTCTCATGAATTATCAAAGCACAATTGACGGCTAAGCATTTTTCACACAATATTACACACAGCAAATGGGAATGCTACTTCAGAAGTTCAACACTGTGTTGGCTCACCATCATACACACACTTAAAATGCCATTCATCTGTAGTATGGATGAAAAGGTTGAAGAATTGTGGAACACATCTAATTAAACTGTGCACATAGTGCTAGTCTGAACAACTGATTGAAAAGTTACAAAATTTCTGCTACAAAGTCATGTATAATATCCATTTTTATCTCCCAGCAAAAGTGAACCAGTGTTCATATCTTTATAGTCTCTAGCAGCAAGTCCCATTTGCTATTTCAGCATTTAAACAAATGTCCTTTTATACTGTACTTTGACAGCAACAGAAAATATAGGGTATCATAACCAATTATGTAATGCAGGAGTGCACAAATTTTTCAAAAATCTGGAAGCCAGCTCAGAATTCTAGGTACCAGAACAGTGACATGAAGCAAGTTTCATACACAGGACCCGCAGTTATTAGGTGCCACCACACAAAATATAGTTGCCACAGTGACCTGGCACCTGGAATTTGTGCACACCTGATAAAATGTTTATATATCATGAGTAATAATTTTTTCCTACTCACACACAACACACTGATGATACAGTGACAACATGGTTTTCATCTCAAAATAAAACAAAAATATATATTTTTTTATAAAAGAGAAATCACATCATATTGTTCGAATAATGTTACACAACTCTGTGAAACCAGAAATGCCCCACATGGCTCATTCTGGATGGAATTTATGGTAAAATGTATATTATATAGGCAGTGAGTTACAGAATGACAGTGTTACATCACCACATTAAACAGTGCATAAAATGGAGTAGCTACCTGAAAGTTCAAAAATCAAGATGAGAGGAGAAAAATGTTTTTGTAAATTTTAATAACTTACCTCAAGAATTGGCAGTAGGCTTTACTGGCTCGTACCATTCCAATGCAAATATTTTAGCCTAAAATTCGATGATCACCGCCCTCTATTGAAAATTAAGAATTATGAAACTGTGTTATAATGTCAGTAACAAAAGATAAGTAACATTCACTTATCCATATTTGCTGTAACAAACACACAATACATTTGATGCCCTGCACCAAACACACTAAAAGCAAACTAAGGTTGCAGATTTTGAAAAAATGTGCAGCATGTACTGTTATGATGCATCGTAGCAATCTTGCTCTAGACATTTACATCCACATAACAACTTCTATAAGCAATAAAATATGGATCAGTGGTATCTGTGATGGCTTGTCTGCTGGTATGCCAGTGAGGCCGGTAATACTCATGTCAGCCTATTCTTCCAGGAAAAGTGTACATCCCACTTAAGGCACAGTTCTTGGTTTTACAGATCAGTGATTAATATTACACATACAGTATTTAACATGCCTCTACATACACAGAATCTGCTGAATGAAGAAACGTTACCACAGACCATATGTGTAGACGGAAGATCAAAGAAACAATACTTCACAATGAAACTGCCATATGAATTTTGGTAATACAGAGAGTACTTTTCATAATCAGACTGCCTGCCATAGAGCACACACTGTTGCTGCTCAGTCCTGTGACAGAAAATAACTCCCTGTATTTTGCTTGGCTGCTGATGATAGGTTTTCAAAAATCAGTTTCTTCTTACATGCTCCAGAATTAAAAGAACTTGGTACATACATAATACACTAGTATTGTGTACCTCAGTCAATAAGCACTGTTCTTAAATTTTATAATCTTCTATGGGAAATACCATATCCAAAGATAACATACAGCCGAATTTAGAGGCATACCACGTGGATACCTATAAAGCTAGTTGTCCCATTGCACACAATGATGGCAAATGGGTGAGTGAGACTATCTGCAGATCAGTGGTCAGGTTCACACCCTGACCCCTTCATCTGCAGGGACAGAGCACCTGGTACCCACTGAATAAGAGGCTGGGTGGGCCCCAGCACCATTGTTGACATTTGGGAGACAAGAAAAACTTCTCTCTTGTAACTGCCATGTATCAAACCTCCATTCCTTGATTATCCAGCCTGTACCCTAGTCACTATACCAACTACTCTATCCTGGCTCATCTGTGGGTACTTATAAACAGTAAAAATTATACCTTTCAGACATGAAAATATTTTATTTCAATCAAGTACATGAAACAGTTCATTCTTATGTACTGTAGACAGCATACACTTCAATGTGACTTCTGGATTGTGTATGCTGTACATCTTTGTTCCAAAGAAGAAGATGGATACACATTGTGGAACCTATGTACCAAGTGTCCCCTGATGCCATGCTACCATGTGCAGTTTAGTACTGTCTAGTTTTCTAAGCAAAGACACAATTACATTTGTAAAGAAGTCAATACATGACGTGTGTACTAACAATGAAAATTGAATTTCATGAATGTGTCATTTTTCTACAATATGTGATCAGTGTTCAAAACTGATTATATGTGGACATGAACATTTAATAAACTTCTAATGCCCCATACAAGTATGTCATTCAAAACAGCACAAAAGTTTAATACTTAGAACTTGCCCTCTATTTGAGAGCTATTCATAGGTCAATTAAGCATATTCTAACCCAAACCTTTGGCTCTGTGACTATGTTTTATGCATAAACATATGACAGTGTTTGTGAGAAGATTGTGAGGGCTGTGTTTGTGGTGGTAGTGTGTTGCTTTAGCGCTACTACCTAATTTTTTGTACTTTATGTCTATTATAATAGTACAGTGTGATTCTTTCGGTACTAGACCTAAGAAAATGCGAATATCTCAAAGACTATTCGTAAGATTTTGAACATGCATATATGACTACATACCCTGCTTCATAACAAGCATGTCGATACTAGAGGAGATGCTGGAAATGTTCGCCACCACTGTCCAGGCAGAGCTGAACGCGACACTTCATGTTTGCGAAAGTGGCCTGCAAGACGTCCTCACTCATCACAGCAATTTCACGTCGAATGTTGTTTTCCAGTTCCTGTATGGTGCGTGGCTTGTTAGCATAAGCTTTTCCTTTTAACAAGCCATGCACCATACAGGAACTGGAAAACAACATTCGACGTGAAACTGTTGCGATTAGTGAGGACGTCTTGCAGGCCACTTTCGCAAACATGAAGCATCGTGTTCAGCTCTGCCTGGACAGTGGTGGCGAACATTTCCAGCATCTCCTCTAGTATCGACATGCTTCTCATGAAGCAAGGTATGTAGTCATATATGCATGTTCAAAATCTAATGAATAGTCTTTGAAATATTCGCATTTTCTTGGGTCTAGTACCAAAAGAATCCCACTGTACTTTCAATACATGTAACAGCTTAAGAATGAAATGTCACAACACTTAGTTATCTAAACATATATTTTCTTCAGGAATTCAAAATAACAAGAAAATCACATTTTTTACATGTACCCCATCACTGCCAAGATGACTGCTGAATCATGGCAGCACTGTGTGTGTGGAATGAATCATGAGTCATTGAACAAGGAATGTGATGAACCAAAAACAAACCCCATGTTAATGTAAGAATCAAACAATACAGAATATATTCCTACAAACAGACAATGCCTATCAAAATTCTTCACGCTGCAAGTTAGGATGCTCCTCACTGTCTCCCTTCTTTCTGTGGAATCCTCTCTTAATGAGGAGGTCATTACAGTCCTGGCGAGACAATGGTGCCAGATCAATGCGTTCCAGTTCCTTGTAACATGCAAACAAAGCAACATTTACCATGAAGTAATTAATGAGTTCAATGATTAAGAATTATTTATATGCAACAATACAACCTTTTAGTCTCTAGTGAGTTATTATTTGTAGCTTACCTTATCATGTATGTCTAGCAACACAAGCTCTGGGGAGGCACCTTGAATATGCTTGAATTCTACATTTTCACTGTGCTATCGTTAAGAATAATTACTAATTGTCTGACACAACACACACTTATAAGAATGATGTGACACTAGAAGCCATCCATATAACTAAATCCACATTTTACTTATTATTATTATTGTAACAATACTATGCACTCAATATAAGAGTAGTATCAACTGATTCACACACTGTCCAGTTTCTTGTAAGAATGATACAGATCCCATGCATTAGCACTAGATGAGTTATCTTTTACCCCAACAGTAAGTGCCACTGTAGATCTTGTTTTCCTAACACTGTATTCAGTTTGAACTTCAGCTATTTTAGTATTCCTATGATAGCCTTTCCCAACTGTGATATATTCATAATATTCATTATCAGATTCCACCTCTTTGCCTTCTTCTGTTTTCACATCAACATTCAAAGGTGGCAGATTCAAGTGGAAAATAGTGGCTGTTTCTCTCAGAGTGATGACAATGTTAGAACATGGTGGTGGATATTCAGGGACTTCAGGTTCCTGAGGTTGCAAGAGATGACACAGATTTGAGGGGAGTGCAGGAATTTCAGCAGACTCTCCACTTACGGCACGCTGATCAAGGAGAACAAAATTCTTCATTTCTGACTTTGTAAAAGGTTCCTGTACTGATGTGAACTCAAGAGGTGTACTTTTTGTTAAATGCAAACTTGAAGTTGTTCCAGTAATCTCTGAAATATGAGGTGCTATTGGGGGTGTTTGCAGTGCTTCTTGTACATCCTCAGGTAATTGTGTCTCATGGCCAAGAGGTTTTGGTGTTACATCATTTCCATCTAAAATTAACCTAAGAGACAATCTTCGCCTTAATGGTAATGGAATACCTCTGTAATCACCAGGGATAACTCTAATGGTTGGTGCTCTTGCATTCTTCTTAGTTATTTGTGCCATTTCAAGTTATGGGGGCAGTGGTAGTCTTCACAGTTATCACATTAAGGATACAACAAAGGAACATCTTCAAAAATAAACTTCTTTACTTCTGGGAGACGATTCAAACGACATCCTCTACAACTCTGGAATGCATAATAAATTATGTGATTATCCTGACAGCAATTGGAAATCCTCTTGCAAACAAGCAACTGTAAGTGCAATATGACACTAGTAACACTGGAATAACAGCAAAACTCCCTCAAAGTAATTTTCTTAATTCTAAAAGTTCCTGTGGTGGTATTAAATATTATATGTGTGAAAGGAGGTTCACTCCATTCCTTAAATGTGATTTGTAACTACATTCTCACGGGTAAGACAGTAATAGTCTTTTCTGGACATGGAAACAAACAAACGTATATTTCATGGTAATCACATTAGTTAAAGTAACCATCCTTCTGGCAACATTCGTGAATTTCTGGCATAGTATATTAAAATTTATTCACATTCCATATGTCTTGTGGGCTCAGGATTGGGACAGGTGGTGGGTTCTTCTAAATGCGGTAATAAACCACTGGACTCCATAAAATGTGGGGGATTTCTTGACTAGCTCAGGACCTGTTACCTTCTCAAGAAGGAATCAGCTCCATGAGGTTACTGAGTTCGATATCCTGCGTAGGACTACGACATGGATCTAGAATTTTCAACATTCCTGCAAGTGATCATACACTACTTCCCTAACAATGTAAGGCTACAAATTTACAAAGCAATTTCACTATTAATATGTCATCAACAAATCACCGATAAGAAGTACGAGAATATTCCCACAGCTCCTTTAACAGCACAGTTCCAGTTACTCTGAATTTCGTTATTCGTCACATAGACGAAATTATTCCCAACCATGAAATAACATTATTCATCAGAAAGCGTAGTACGTAGTAACAATCTGACTTTCTTGCGTATAGGGACAAATTATATTTCAAAGAACTTGATCAGAATGCCAGTATACACACAACTGCACTATCATACCAATCGACACAATTTAGCGGTATAAATACATACACCGATACTAAACACTCGCTGCCTTTAAAATGACACCACACTTACTTCAACTCGAGCAGCAACAATATTTTCGTTGGCATTGTCGCCTTGCACCGCAGAATACACTAAAATTATTACAATAAGAAGAACTTGATGCCAGCCGGGAACCATATTGAATCAAACTGCGAATGGGAACTATATCTCGGACTGACACCCCCCAGAAGCTGCACCATACTGAACGTGGATCGGAGTTAGGATAAGCAAGTCACTGCTACTTCGTGTAATCGTGGCAACCTGTGCTGCCATCCATTGATGCGACACAGATCGGACATTGTCAAATTGCCCCTCTACCGGTACTTCCGAAAACTATACATATGATTCTCCACACTCAAAAATACATTCCATGATTATTCCAGTAATTCAGCAGAAAGAGAGAAAAAATCCTTCAATTCCTTAACACAACAGTAATTCCGTGTATTATACACATTTAATAACACGTAGAGAAACTTATATGACATAATAAAATATAAATTTGCATTCCATTTTACAAGAATAAATGAGATCTCATGTTCTTTACACTGCAATATACTATACAGACATCTGTTTTCATGAGGAGTCTACATCATTTATTGTATAGGAATTATTACATTTCCTATTACTTATGCGATGGGATTGTACAAATTTAAGTCCAAAAGTCCACTACATAAACAATACAACATTCTGTAACAATTCATATGGTATACATATAATCTTAATGTGTACTGAACAGAGCTGTAAGGGGAATGAGATCTCAGATCACCAACTAACATGAAATAGATGGATATTGTTACTGTAACTTTAATTACTCTACATGTCCTCAATAATTTATTTGCCCAAAGACAGCCACCAATGTCGTCAGAAAGTGCAGTATATATAGAATTTGAAGTGAGTTAAAGACTAAAAGAAATCTTATTTCTCTTGAATGTAATACAGGATATCATACTCCTAAAACTACTATTCCATACCAAACCCCGCCACCCCTCAATTTCATGAACTCATTTCAGTCCAAAAAGCACTGAAATTGTGTCCTTCCACACAGATACCAAATCATCTGGTATGGATATTGTTCTGAAGAAACATACTACCTCCATCTTCAGAGAGCCTCCTGAAGACACAAGCAGTATATTCCTCTGAAACACTGCTAACCAGACTAGACATAATCCTAACTTGAGACCACATTATGTTTCTTCACTACTGTGAAAACATGAAGTAAACAACCTGCAAGTAAAAATGACAAAAAGTGTCAATGGTTCAAGCTTGGAAAACTGAATTAAAGCACCACATTATATTCTTTACCAACACAGAGATGCTTTGCACCACTTCTGTGTTCGGTTTCTTTCACTTCCACAAATGAAACAAGAAAGTAAAAAGACATAACGTAGTTATAAGATCTGAGCCATTCTGAAATGCAAAATGTTGAGAGTTCTACATATGTCAATAGATTTGTTGTCAACACAACTACCCAAGTTACATGCAACTCTCAACACACAAATCAGACAAATATAACCACATTTACCTCCAAACATGACAAATTATGATAGGTAATGTTTCTCACAGCATACATGATGTTCTTCAATTTATGGGTGAACACAAGATGCATTGAATTTTAGGGTGCACTTAAATTATATTAATGATAGGTAATGTTTCTCACAGCATACATGATGTTCTTCAATTTATGGGTGAACACAAGATGCATTGAATTTTAGGGTGCACTTAAATTATATTATGTTAAACA
>Ga0268261_10002567_pt1 | contig 13055 bp, 6 predicted proteins | sample TergutNc150P1_FD_190353 | JGI IMG/M metagenome (GOLD analysis project Ga0268261, IMG submission 190353) | Nasutitermes corniger P1 segment gut microbial community from laboratory colony in Florida, USA - Nc150 P1 (SPAdes) (version 2) | ecosystem: Host-associated > Arthropoda: Insects > Digestive... | reverse complement strand
CCCAAAAAAAAAAACTCAGTCAAAAACCCAACACCACCTACAACAGATACTTCTGTTATAACCACAAAATATGTAAAAGATATAACCCCACTTACTAATAAGTCTTGTGGCAAATTAATTTTTTTGGTGGTGGAATATGTTATGGAAGGGTCAATACCAAAAACTGTATAGCATCCAATGGTAGAATAACATAGGTAGTGGTTGTGGTATAATCAAAGTATGATCCCAGAATTTTCCTGGGAAAGACTGAGAAAAACTACCAAAATGTCACAGGATAGCTCAAACCAGACATCTCCAAAATGAAAGTCTAGAGTGTTGTGACTACATCAATTCATTCAGTCAGATTACCATTCATCTCAGTCAAGAATTTTGTTACCCTCAGCCAGCAACTGAACCCACATAACTTCACAAGACAAACCAAATCACTTTTGTTACATAGAGGACAGAAATCAGCAATCTGCAGTATCCACTCAACAAAGTTTTTTAAACTTTTCTGAATGAACTGTAAGACAGTTAAAATACACACAGATAAAATTTTGAATTATATTCATAATAATAACAATAATATTTTGATCTTTGTAAGTTAGGATACAAAACAATGAAACTCACTGTAAATGTCACACTGTTCTCCTTCATAGTTGCGTCCAAAACAGTCACATGTCAGGCTACTGTAATGATTCACACAGCGGCTGCCAAAGAAGCAGAGATTCTCACTTGTCCTGCACCTGTAATTAACATACATTATAGAGTAAGTCCACTGTCCTTCTTTACACACAATTCAGTTGGTCAAAATTCCGATTAAGGTGGTAACTGTCACTGACAGTGTTAAGTCAGTTAGTTAGTTCCAGTTATATTGACAATCTTCAATCCAATTTTCAGGAGGCATGCTAAGCATCATATCATTTTATGGTGTGAAAAACCTGTACTTTGATAATTACTTTTACCCTCAAATCCCAGTAGCAGCAAGTGTTACAGCAAAACCTGTCAAAACCAGAACTTCTCTAGGCACAAGAATATACAGCCAAAAAAAAGTCTAAAGTTACCTCTAATAAATCTTAAGTGTTTGGAATGGAAACAGGAAAATTAAACAACAATTTCAAATGGTATACACAACAAAATTCCAATAACCCATACATGAGTAGTACAACTGATCAGAGGAGTATGTCATTTGGATAGCTCCTTAATCTGCTGGCTCAAGGTTGTCACAGCCCTCTTAGCTATTTTCTAGACTCTACATAGAATGAGTTAATGGAGTAGTAGACAAGGGGTCAGGAGATACAATAATGGCTGATGTACAAATATTCTTGAAGGCATTTTTAACACATCCCTCGGTTCTGCCCATTTTATTCATGCTTTTTTCTGGTAAAAAACAAAATTTCCATTCTTGAGACTACTCTCCTCAAGTGAGAGATTATCATTATATCCAAATTGTTGGACATTGGATAAAAGGAATTTTTTTGTGATCCCAATGAAATATTTATTATTTGTTGTTCACACACTTTGAGTTGTATTTCTTGGAATTTGTCAAAGAAAATAAACACTCTGATCACAAATAGGAAAAAATTTTCTTCAACCAACAAAACAATATTTTAATGGATTAAAAAAAAAAAAGAACGAACACTGCAAAACTCTACTTCAAAACAACTGATCACATTAGTTCACAATTGTTCTGATAACCTAAGTCTTTTGAATCCAGTCCCAGTGTGCATATTCTACATTAAAGATGCCATTTTAATAATATCCTCCTATCTGCATCTCACGTTCCACAGACCCTATTCTTTCATATGACACTACCAGGATACAAGCATCTTCCATCATACTTACTTGTCAATGCATCCCTCCACAACATTCTCATGTTTTGTAGCAATCAGGGGGCTGATGTGCAGAAGGTCTGATGCTGCTTTGCCTGCTTTCAGCACCATCTGTTTGATGCACCCCACAAATGACTCAATTATGTACTTAACTCCATGCAGTTTCTCTTCTGGACTCAGGCCTGAAAAAGTGTCATTGATTTCACATCACATTATTAGTGCCTCATTCCACAATGCTGGTGAATACAAATTCCATATTTTTATGTTCTTTGCACAAAAGATAGCAAGTGAATCCACATGATAAAATTGTATCCAACTACCCACTTTTCATTTTTAAAACCACAGAAGATGTTCTGATGAAAATCCAACTGTGGATCTAAAACAAAACCGAGTGTATTTAATTCCCATTCATATTAGCGCAATAAAACCCATAATTTACATATAACTCAAATCAAACTATGATAATGTCTTGAACATGGCTCACTTCACAAAAAATTGGTATATAACATTCCCTAATTCTTGCAAAATACAAGAGGTGAAGAACAGTACAATAGAGCACAAGTAGTAGGAAAGACTACTCAACTTGGTGAAGCCCATAACTTACTTTAAAAACTTTACCATGTGGGGATTCCTTTCAAAAGTTGCAAGATAAATCACTTCTGACTCTGCCTTGTGCGCTACATGTATAGTGATTACTTTGCAACAAATGGACATGAGTCTGTAACAAATGGTCAGTCACAAAGACCTATAGGGCATGCAAGATACTCCTTTCAAGAAATTGCAAGGTGTCAACAGACAGTACAACTGCAAAGTGATACATTTAATGACCCACTAGCTTTCTTTATATTACAGTGTGTTATCTCTTTCACAGAATGTACAATGGTAAATGAAATTATTATGAATTAAGAAAGCTGTGGAAGAAGTGGTTGTGTCCTAGACACTATCTTCCAACTGCACAAAACAAATGTGTTTCTTGAAAGTTAATTAATAAAAATACCTTAAAACATAAAATATTTCTCTTAATCTGAAGCTAAGAAACAAAAATGGTGACCTGAAATACACATATACAAAAACAGTAAAAATAAAGGGGAGAGAGAGAGAGAGAGAGAGAGAGAGAGAGAGAGAGAGAGAGAGAGAGTGAGTGAGTGTGTGTGTGTGCACGTGCACTTCAGAGTGTCAAAATTGACCAAGACATTTCAAAATATGACTCATATAAGTGTCCAATATTCAATACTTTATGGTACAGTACTGTTTCAGTGTATTCCTGCAGAAACAAAAGAATCCCATACAAAATTTTAAGGTAGGGCAGTCAGCTGTAAAAACGTTTTTCACACAATACCTCAACTTTGGAAGGATTTATAGCTCCAACCCTCAAATTCCAATTCATGGTAATCTAAGTTACATCTCACCTCCAATCAGAACAACTGATGGCAGATCAGTTGAGACACCATAGCTGGTGGATGGGTGCAGGCCTAGAATGGGAGTTTCAGCTTGCTTGGAGTCCACCTTTGCTATAAGCCGTGCTCCGTGCACATCGATGCTAACAGTCACATTGTGCCACCTGTCACTATTCAGACCTGTGCCATAACACAAGACAGCAACAAGTAATGAACAATCATAACAATTTCAACCACTTGCTTCTTTGTTGGTTTGTGTCTCACTTTTATACAAAGTTGTGCAGTTTGGTTTAACATGTGTGGCAATGCACAGCTTCTTACATATTCTTTGTATGAAGAGCACAAAATGAATGAATGAAGATAAGCATATGTTGATTCTGCCTACACCTATGTTACATCTGGGAAGCTATCACACAAAATTTTATAAATCACGGCATTGGGGATATACCAAACGTTGTTCAATAAATTTCGTTTTAATTTGCGTCGGTATAATAAAACCTCTATTTTATGCGAAGCAAAAACCAAGCTCCACATATTTTCTTGAAGATGGACTGTACAAAATACTGATACATGAGAAAAAAAGTTAGAGTCCTCAATAAGAACTACAACTGTGATAAAAACAGCTCTGATATTAAGAATATACAAAGCATGCAAAAATACACCCAGTACTTTTCGTACCCCTGTTGTTCATGCCTTTATGCTAATGCCCCTTGCCAGTTTAAAACACTTCTTAAGTTCTGCTCTCTCAGTTTCAGTTTCATGCACTCTGATGGACTGTGTTCTAGTATGCTAACTTCTTATTTCTGATGGAAATATCATTTTTTATTTACACCTTTTTGATTTGTGCCCACTTTTTCAAAATAAACCTACAGCATAAAACAAGGGCTGGATGTCTACATATAATTGATGACTATGCAGCAGGAGTAACTTTTCAGCAACAGAGAGTTGCACAAAACTAATGCTGAAGGCAGTAGCTAACCAACCAACCACGTCCAGGAAGCAGAGTCCTTCTTCATAAGCTAACAGTTTCTCAGCCAGTCAAGGAAATCTCCATGTGAAGGTTCATTAGTGTGTTCACAGCAGCCCCCCATATGTCTCTCTCTCATGGGTCAGATCAATCCAGTCCACGCCCTCCCATACTATTTCTTAAAAATCCATTTTAATATCATCCTCCCAACAATGCCTAAATCTTCCAAGTTGTCTCTTTCCATCAGATCTACAGAAACAACTCCTTTACCTTTATACAACGTGTATACATTTTTAGTTTATTTTTAATGTAATAAGGTGGAGATCTCCTACCTTACAATAATTAGTTTCAAATTATATTCATGTTCTTATATTATTGGCCTAATGATGACCTAAATGTGAGGTCAAAACTAGTAGCCAGATAATAAATTTATCGCAAGGTGTGTGTTGCCTGTGACTCGAAATAGATACACATTATCCTTTATGTAACCCTCACCTCCCTCATACATTATATTCGCCACCCACCTAATTTTTCTTCATTTTATCACACAAATATTCCTTGGTTAAGAAGTACCAATCAAGAAGATTGGAGGCAAAGAGAAACGCAAAGTGAAAGTTCATCATTCCACTCTCTTTCCAGTATCTCTCATCACCATCTCTTGATCTTTGTGGCGTCTACCAGCCTGGAGAGAGTAAATAAATACATTTCTGAGGTGAGGGCATCCAAAGGATGAGATTCTGTTAACTGTGAGATTTAGGGTTCGTACTGCATTGTTGCTGAAAATTCATGTCTTCTGGGACGTTATAGTTACCCACATTTCAGGTGGACACACTGCCATTATCTTCAGGGTCTGGCAGCCAACGGACTACCTTTCTTTGAAAACACATGTAGTTATTTAACAGGCAAAAGTTATTACATCCTAAAAGACTTGAATGTTCATTTTGTTTATTGTTTTTAATTAAACACCAGCTTACTGACAAGGGGCCAGGTGATGTAGACATTCACCCAGGTCACCCAAGTATGAATGAAACACATTTTGAATTAGGGAACATAAAAGACGGTATGGTTGTGAAGCTCACCTGCACCCACTGTGATAGACGTTGAGTGTTTCCCAAACACATGCACAACTTTCAGCTGTCCTTTCTCTACAATCACATAAAGAGCATATGGGTCCAAGCCTTCTGGTCGACCTTTCACGCTGTGGTACACCAGCAGTCCATGAGGTAGCTTGGTGCGAAACTGGAACGAAATTTCGCGGCACAATCTGCAAGCCACACAACACACTGTAATTTCCTTCCAAAACCACAGAAAAAGTAGTACAATAGCCATCTACTTGGGTTCCAGGTGCATCCTGCTGAGTATTAGGTTGTTCTTGCAAACAGTAGTATGGGTCAGATGAGTCTAAAACGACTACAGGACAGATACAAAAAACAGGGAAAACAAGGATAATAAATGAGGAAGAGAACAAGAATTATAACAAGGAATGTAAGACTAAGAAACAGCAAGGAAGGAAATAAGATGCAGAAGGAAATATAAACATTTTTATTCTGCTTCCACATGCCCAAGTAACTAAATAAAATAAGTAATTATGGGCTAATGGGCTGGAATTCAACTCCTGACAAGGGTATGGATTTTTCTCTATATGCCAACAACATCATGACCAGCTCTGAGATCTAACCAACTTCCAGCTCAATGGGTACAGAAGACTTTTACCAGGGCCAAATAAGGTTTAGTTTGAGGCTGACCACTGTCTAGCATTAGGTCAAAGAATTAGTGCAGGTTTACCTACAGATCTCCAACATACCTTAAAAGTGCAGTGAGCGACAATTTTACCTTTACCTTACCTCAGAATATCTACAATTTAAATTTGAGTCTGGACAGAGGGTCTTGGAAAATCACTTAAAACACTGACACAAAGTTTATTTTTGGTTCACTAAAACACCCACTATTAACCATTAACAGCCCCTAGTTCTTCCTTCAGTTATAAAATGCATTCATGAAATCATCACGCTGTGCGTGTGCGTGTGCGTGTGCGTGTGCGTGTGCGTGTGCGTGTGCGTGTGTGTGCGTGTGTGTCATGTGCGCGCATCCACATGCACACACGTACATATGTTAAGTGTCTGCTTGTTTATTTCCCCCCCATGCTTGTACTGTACACTTCAACTTTTGAACCAGCTGACCAACTTTCACGTCTCTTATTATGAACATATAGCTTTGAAGGCCAACAGACATCACAACCTATCAGTTTCCTACAAACACTCATAACAATATAGCTGACATGTCAACTTTTGAGATGGGAGCTGGTGCCATTGAATTTAGGGTCTTGAGATGACATATGCTAACAGATGTTTGCAAAATGTGCAAGTTTGTTTATGCTTGCTTTCTTTTAAAGTGCAAAATAACATATGGCAGCCATGCAAATGTTTTCTTTAGCTTTCAATTTGATGACATTGATTAATTAACTACAGCAGTTAAGCTGTCTACACACAATATGTCTACAGGTCAACTTGGCAGAAAAGCTAAAGGCTAATGGAACAAAGCAAACATGCACAGATTCCAAATGTCAATAAAAATTTCTTCAAAAAAAAAAAAAAATCGCATCAAACAAAACAGCAACAGCAGTAATCATAGTAACAGACTGACAGGACTATAATTCCATGCAATAAGAAAGTTTGTTTTACGAATCCTGCAAAAACTTCACATCTTAGTCATTATGCTGAAAATTTACATTATTTCAATACACTGCAAACTACTAAATAAAAATACAGATTTATAGCAACAGCAATACAAATAAACAAAAACAAAATTACAATTATGTCAATGACAGCAGCAACAGCAACAATCACACACAAATTTCTGCTCTGAAACCAAATGACTCAAATTAAACTCATCTCATGGATTACCAAAATCATTAGTGGTTTTTTTGTAAAATACACCTGAAAATCCACAATGCAGCAAAATAGAAAGCTTTACATGATGCATTATCTCCTCAAACATGCCTAATTCTGCATTTTTTCTTAAGTCACGTAGATTAAAACAAGGAAGTATACTGAGCTCCACTCTATCTGAAATCCCTTCATACCTGTAGTACAATCCAAGTCAAGCCATGGGGTGGAGTAAACTAATACAGAACGACTACTGTCTTAACACAAACAAAAAACATCCCAAATCTAGCATGGTCAGGAACCTCTCAGTTCCCACAAGGTATGCATCGATTACCTGAGTTGGAATGTTGGAATTCTATTGCCATCCAACTGAATGAATGTATTACTCTTAGCAAACATGAACACTCTGTGGTGCCCTGTCTCTGCAAATGTGAGCTCTTCCCCCCTCTTGTCCAGAGGCACAGGTGGAGGTGGGGGTGCTGGGACAGAAGAAACATGGGTAACCCGACGTTGTCCTACTGCCTTCTGGGATTCCTGCTTCCCTGTGAAACTCTCAGGTTCATCTTCTGACTCCACGTACGTCTCTGGCTGCAGATAAGGTGGCAGTGTATCTGAGAAAACAATGCACAAGCATAAAAATGACAGTACTATAACTCATTCACAAAAACTACAGAGTTTACATTTAGCACACTTCTTACACATTCAGAAGCAGGACCCCTGGATGAATCTGTGCCCAGAGACAAATTACCTTGACTGAGTTAGATGAGGTATCAGTTCTTCTGGTATGTGACACTGCATCATTGGGATATTTGATTCTCTGTGTTTCAAGACAGGCCAGTGGTCTCATTGGCAAAGGTCGTAAGGTCCTTATAACCCTTGAAGAGGACAGTGGTCTCATCTTCAAAGGTCATAAGGTCCTTATATCCCTTGAAGAGGACAGTGGTCTCATTGGCAAAGGTCATATGGTCCTTATAACCCTTGAAGAGGACAGTGGTCTCATCGGCAAAGGTCATAAGCTCCTTATAACCCTTGAAGAGGACAGTGGTCTCATCTTCAAAGGTCGTAAGGTCCTTATAACCCTTGAAGAGGACAGTGGTCTCATCCTCAAATGTCATAATGTCCTTATAACCCTTGAAGAGGACAGCGGTCTCATCTTCAAAGGTCATAATGTCCTTATAACCCTTGAAGAGGACAGTGGTCTCATCTTCAAAGGTCATAATGTCCTTATAACCCTTGAAGAGGACAGTGGTCTCATCTTCAAAGGTCATAATGTCCTTATAACCCTTGAAGAGGACAGTGGTCTCATCTTCAAAGGTCATAATGTCCTTGTAACCCTTGAAGAGGACAGTGGTCTCATCTTCAAAGGTCATAATGTCCTTGTAACCCTTCAAGAGGACAGTGGTCTCATCTTCAAAGGTCATAATGTCCTTATAACTCTTGAATGTAAGGTGAATTCACTGTCTCAAATTGTAAGAAACCAAACACCCAGTAACGCAGCATCACATCTCATAAGAACAGACTGGCTTGCCGCCAAAACCTTAAAAGTGGCATTGCTGAGTTAATTTGTGGTTTTCCTCGTTCCTGCCCAAATATTCTACAATCATCACTACCATCAGCTCTACAAACCATGAAATTTCTGCTTCCATTATGAGTTTCCTCCACTCCTCTCCATCTGAAGCCTGACCCCATCACATTCTTATCCAAGCTGCGTCTCCATTAACTTCATCCAGCCGTCTTTATTTTGTTGTTCCCACTATCCTTTTTCCACCAATTTGTGCATATAGCAGTCTCTTGGAAAATTCTTCCTATGCCATCAATTTTGGTTCCTTATACAATGTACATAATTCAAAGGCACATCTGCTTCTCCAAACGCCACCATCCTTTATCAGGCCAAATATCATTCACAACAATACCCCCTGAAACATATCCCGATTTGGTTCATCCGAGTGGGAGAGAGTCCAGCACTCTGCCCCATACATTATAACTGGCAAATTCTTGAGATTATCTGGGACTTTAAGTGCTTTGTAGGCCAAAAACTCCTGTGTGGCTATGATTCGAGTTTTTATTTCTGCATGTCATAAAATAGGCCAATTCTTCATTCTGCATCCTCTTTACTCATAATTGTCTCATCACTCAACACTACTTGACCTTTGAAGCTCAGAATGCCCTGTTATATAAACCAATAATGATACAAGCACAAAGTCTTCTTTAACAAGTGTCAGATATTCCAGTGATCAAGAAATTCTTCAACATTGAGAAAACCCTAAGTTTCTTCACCAGGACCACAACAGCCAATCAGTGCATCCTACCATAAGCCACATCACCACAGTTCACACCTTCACAAGCAGTTTCTGTAGAATCCATTTTAACCTCCTCTGCCATGCTTCATATTCAGTGTTTTCTGCTGCTGTGAGGCTGGAGTGAATTTACATGCCATTCACACATAACAGTTTACTATGTTAAGTGAGGCATACAACATTCAAATTTCTAGTTCCACGAAGTGATAATTCTACAATACTTACCTTTAATAAAAACTTTGCTACGACTTATTCTAATAAGGCTTCCCAACCTACATTCTATGTACTTTGTCGTTTCACCCTTGAATACTGCATGACATCCTCAAGGCAGAAAAATCATACTTACAATTTTTGCTCCCACAGTACTGCAGGCACTCCAGCTCTGAATCAAACTTATTGTCAGCATCAGATGGGGTGCAGCCTCCATAAACAAAGGTAAGACACTGGCCTAGCCTGCTGTTGTAGTACCACTTATATATATAGTTCCTGCATGGACCCAATACTGGTTCAGCTTTACAACGGTCTGAAACAAAATACTGGCCCTATCAATGCCACATATTCAATAAATAATCAAAATAAGTTCAGCTATCTAGGGACTTCAAATATGTATTTTAAAATTTTGCATGATCAATGATCTTGTCTATTTCATAAAAATTTATGGCTAGAAAGGTCAATCTTTCAGAACAAAATATTTCATTAATAATATGGGACAGGTTACAAAGGGCTTAGTGCAAACTTACACCTCCACTGAGGACATTCAACTCATGCTTACTTCAGTACCTTGATTTCCACTCCTTTGCTACCAGAATAATAAGTGAAGGGATGACTACTACTCACAGAATCAGTAAACACTGAAAAGTTGCATGATAGCAGCTTTATAATTTGTATTCCCCACCAAATATTATTGGGATGATGAAATCACGAAGGAGGAGATGGGCATAGAGAGTGGCATGAATGGGACAGAACAGATGTGCATTCAAGGCTTCAGTGGCAAATAGCCTGAAGGAAAGAGACCACTGGAATACTTACACATACGTGGGAGATGGTAGGGTAATAACAAAGATATTAAATAAATAAGATGAGAAGATGTGGACTGCAATTATTGACTCTCATCAGCACAGTAATAAATTCTTCAGGCCCACAAAATGTGGGAATTTCTTGCCTAACTGAGCAACTAGTAGCTTCTGATGAAGCACTCTATATACATGGTGATATATTCTTTAAACCTTCACATCTGGTTAAGGCAATGTATAGACATCTAAATAAGATTTTTTGGAGACTAGCTCTGCCTCAGTCTGAGAACACTCACACTGCAAAACCTTCTAGATAAAGCTAGTCATTATCACTAGGACCAACAACAAAGATTCATTCACAAATAGGAAATACACACTCAAATTACATGAATAACAGTGGGGTCATTAATGGCAGAAACACATGCTCTGAACTTTTGCCAAACACATTCCTCACCTTTGATATCCTTAAACACACAGCTTATTGAAAAAATGTTTAAAACAAGAATTGTAGATCTTAATTAGGAATGTCATGTACCAACCAAGTAAAAGGCACTTTTAACCATTTGATAACTTCAACCTGGGCTTACATTTTCAGCCCACATTACTATGTGGGCTGAAACAGATTGACCCACCAACTACCAAATCGTACCTTCAGTACCAGCTCGTATTCAAATCCAGTGATCAGTGTTTTTTTTAATAGAATATGGAGATGGATAGACAGACATAGCCTTCCCATTATGCATTCATGTAAAGTATGATATCCAAAGAATGCATGAAGATGAAATCGGTAGGCGTTCCACTATTCATAAGTACTACAGCAAGACTGCAAATGCAGTGACAAAAGATACCTGCAGTGATGGTTCACTGAGAGACATGCCTACTGAACTGCTTTGCACCCATCAAGGTCAGCCATCAGTTAACAAACTGTGTGATCACTGAATCCACATGTATATAAGTGATCCAGCAGAGTGAGCTGCCAACATGTTTCAATCCTTATTTTCATTAATTATGGTGATTTTGCAACCATTAATATTAAAATTATATGATGGTTAGCAAATTATGTTTCTTTACATCTACCCAAAAAATTTTCCCTACTGGTTCTGATCCTAAGCCCATCAAAAGAAAATCCAATTGTAAGCTTGTTAATGTAAAACATGTCCTCCTTTAGCAAGTTAGATATCATAGATGGTAATGAAACGTAATTCAGAAATCACAAAGAACCAAGAAAGCAATTAACAAACCAGGTACTGTCCAATTAACTAAGCAACTCATTAACAAATTAACCAATATCCATCATGCTGACTGAATGATTACTGACTAATATAGTACTACTTGACTGACAGAAATACAAACTAATTATTCATCCACCTTTCTGCTTAAGTGACCAACTACCATTCATCAGACTGACAACTACCCAGCCATATATCTACCTAAATATCTAATGCCTAGTTGATTAAATAAATTATTGGCTGGCTGACTACTTGATGCATTTTACCCATCCATTCAAAGCCAAATAAATCACTTACATGGTGAAGTACAAATTTTGGTAAGAGAAACTTATGCCACAACCACTAACATCAAACCCACCAATCGACAATATGTGTAACCATTTCAATCCCGTTCAAATCCTCAGAAACCATTTTTAAACATTTAGTTCATACTATTCTCCCAAATAACCACTATCACAATGTTTCCTCAAAACATACTTTATACTTTGTGGGGTTCACGCTAGGGACACCTACCACACTGTGGTTGGGCCTGTATAAACGCTGCATACATAACTTAACCATGATATGCATATTCTTATGACTAAGGCCCCAATAAACAATTCCATTTGTACCTGGTTCCTGTTTCGCGATGTTCAGTGGCGCTGGTGGTGGCTGGGGATGTGAACACACTGCCATGAAACATGCTGTAAGAAACCCCGCCACATTTTGCAGCTTCATGGCTGCAACACAAACACAAGCAGAGTGTATACATTACATCATGTACTTTGCCGACAACATAAATCAAGCTCGAATTCAGGGCATGAATACACAATAAAATTTTTATGTCATATCATGGATCTATGTTTACAATATACACTACGAATCAGCTGAAAGGTATCTGTGAAAACCACAGCAAGAGACGGCATGGATTAGTGCGTATTATGTTATCCGCAGTATATGGGCCGTGGGTATTCCAATAAATAGTCCAGCAGAAGCTCGCAGGCTTCAGGAATGTAATCTCAGAACTTCGCGTGCACGCAAGCACATACAACAGACGAAAGACGGCGCTAGTCTATGTGCGTGTCAAGTGCCAGAAACTAATGGGGGAACTAACATGACATTGACGACACCGCTGAAATATTCACATACAATAATTCTTTCGCGAAATACCGAAGTCCATTTGGTTTTTATGTGTTGCTTTCGTTTTGACACCACGATGTTATCCTCATATAAGCCACAGACCATATAAAAAATTTTCCCTACAATAATTGCGTTACAACGGAGCGATGGCGCTAGAAAATCGTCGTGTTAATATCTTAAATCACGAAATGAACTTCAAGCTTTTAACCCTTAGGTTACTAATGTCATATATATATATATGGAGCACCTATTCTTGATGTTTCTAGATCACACACAACGACGCAGCACAGTCGGTAGGACTCCTCTGGACGAGTGATCAGCTCGTCGCAGAGACCTC
>Ga0268261_10002566_pt1 | contig 13056 bp, 6 predicted proteins | sample TergutNc150P1_FD_190353 | JGI IMG/M metagenome (GOLD analysis project Ga0268261, IMG submission 190353) | Nasutitermes corniger P1 segment gut microbial community from laboratory colony in Florida, USA - Nc150 P1 (SPAdes) (version 2) | ecosystem: Host-associated > Arthropoda: Insects > Digestive... | reverse complement strand
ATCTTTTGTATTCAGAGGAGAGCCTGATGGTATATTACAGTGTTTAATTACACATAGTCCTGGATGCAGTATTAAGTAATATATATATATATATATATATATATATATATATATATATATATATATTATATATATATACAGGGTTATTACAAATGATTGTCTGGGTTTTAACAACTTGTCATACACAATACACTTGAGATAGGAGTGTATGTATTTTTTTATTTAATAGACAACACTCCAAGTTTTGTTACATACCTTACAGGTGCTCTATATGTGCACCCTTTGTGATTATACAAACATCAACACGATAATCGAGTTTGTTCCAAACTGTGTGTAGCATGTCAGCGGTGATGGTTTCAATAGCGGTTTGCCGCCATCTTAGTAAACTGTGCTCCAAGCAGAGAAATGCATAACTACTGCACACTGCACATCATAAAAGAAAACTTTGAGAATTTCTTGATCCATCGGTGCAACTACATACTGCTATCTCAAGTGTATTGTGTATGACAAGTTTTTAAAACCCTGACAATCATTTTTAATAACTCTGTGTATATATATATATATATATATATATATGTGTGTGTGTGTGTGTGTGTGTGTGTGTGTGTGTGTGTGTGTGTGTGATTTTCTTGCCCATTTCTTGTATCATAGCATGCGCCTGAAAGAGAACACCTAGACATATTATGAAATTTACTCCGTACTCTTGATCACCATGTACATAACCATGCCTGTTAAAGTACAGGCACAACTAATGTATGAAGGCATATCCAAAATTTCCCCAAACTGGCTGCTAGGACTGAGAATGCACTCAATTCTTCAAGGTTACACTGATCATAACTGACTTTGACACAGTTCCTTCCATTCCGTGTGGACAGTGCAGAATGACTTGACTATTACAGTCATCATTTCATTTAATTAGCAGTTAAGTGGCCCCTGTGTTCCAGTGATGACTGGTATTGAAAATCACAATATTTTGGGACTTAGTCTATATTTAAAAAAAATGGCCTATTTATATTTGTTTACAGATAGTTCAGTTGATGATGCCAGCCTCTTGGATGACAACAGTACCAGAAATGGTGAAAGTGATGATGGCTCACTGCTGGTACAGCCTGGTGGACGACAGCTTATCGCAGAATTGCCATGCTCAGAAAGCTCCAGATGATGATTCCAAATGCCAGTTGAAGGAGGAGATAAAACATTTAAATTATATGTTTTTTTTTTTTTTTAAAGTTTTGTGCCATTATAAACACCAAAGGAATGTCTAAAGTTATATGATGCAGCTGTGACTTCTATATATCTATTTATATGCATGAACAGTAATTTTTAATAACAGATTTTATTATCAGGTTTTAGTAATAATTTTAACATAGCCATCAGGCATATCATTTTTAGTGTGTTATGTATGATGGTCTTAGTTACTGAGATTATATAGCATAGATTTATATGAATGAATGAGTAGAGCATTGGTGGAAGGGTACTGGGAGTGAAAAAGTATTGTACTCGGAGAAACAGCCGCCCACCACAAATCACGCGTGGTGTGGGCTGGGAATGAACCCAGGCCTCCAAGTTGAGAGGCAGCAAATAACCGCCTGAGCCATGGCATGGTGTCAAGTGTTATCATATGATCAATCCATCATTAAGTGTGTACTTTATCCTTGACTGTACATTAGTAGACTATTATGATCTTGTGCAATGGTAACTTTCATTTTTAGAGAATGAAATATGTATGTGTGAAATATGCTGTGTCTATGAAGCATATATAACTGATGGGAAACACAGGGTGTCCATACTAAAGTACACCCTGCTCATAGAATCGATATTAACCGTCTGCATTACATAATGTAACTTACCACATGTTAAAGCTGGTGTCCCAAAAAACCATCTTCAACCCTCAGACATGCTTTAACACTTGGTGAACAAAGTGTTATGGACTGTTTGAGGATGTTGTCTAGAGATTACTGGTAACTGCACATCTGTTTGTTACTGTAAGTCTGTCTGCTGTGCGCACATTTTTTTCAATATACGCTCTGACGCTTCCTCACAGATAATCATCAGGTGACCCATCAGACTACATGGGATGACTAATTATTTGGTCTCTGAAAATGTGTAGTAAGGCAGCCATTGAATTATTGGCCATGTGGGCAGTTGCACCATCTTGCTGGAAGAGTTTTCTTCTCATTACTTACATTTAAAAAAAAAAGCACGAGGTTCTGTCCAAGATACCTTTCAGAATGTAATGTATCAAAAAAGAGGATGGGTCCAGTTACAGTAAAAACGCCGATAATCTGGATTGGGCAGAGAGGTCCTTTGGATTAGCAAAGCACAAGATAGCCCTAAAAAAAAAAAAAAACTTAGAACACCTATAAATGGAAAATTTAATGAAATAGGTTGTACTGAACTTGTACTTAAGTACCTATGTATACCATAACTCCAGTCGCTGGATGTCATGTAACAGCACCTCATGTATTACTTTGAGATTATCTACCAACCACTATCTCTTAACACTATAAAAATACCAACATTTTACACTGCAGCAGAATATAGTTATTGGTTAAAGAACTGACATGTTTTGGAAGGGTCTTTTATAGACCATGGTCTAAGGAAAAACTTTCCATCTGGAATATGTGGAATACATTCTTTGTAATGTACACTGTTAGCTTTTTCATATTATTATACATACATAGATGTACATAATGTGTCATTAAATGGGTTTCTATTATTTTGAGTATTTATTTGACTGTTTTGGTAAAACCACTAAGACTGCTGTCTTCAGGGAGGCCATGTGGCATGGCAGTAAATGTGCAGATCATCTGTGGACAACCAACACCACGATGATCTTCTTACAGTCGAGGCCCATAACAGGGAAGGTACAACTCCATAATAAACGTACTACTACAAGGTTAGGTAGCAAGAAGTCTTCCTCTGTTGGACACATCGACTTCCTTCAGAAAAGAAGAAGAAAAAAAAAAAGGAATAAATTTATACTAATTTTGAGTTTTTACACATTTTATATTGAATGTACGAAACCTTTGTACAATTAAAACAAGGGGCCCCTTTTCTTGATACTTACCTGCAAGATATCTTCCCTCACATGACTGTTTTGTATTAGTACACCTGATGATGGTCTAAGTTAGACCAGAACATGTAGTGTAGTTGTAAAATGTTAGATGAAATACATAAAAGTTCATGTTCTGTTGACTGGTAGAGTCCAGTTGAATTGTGATGGCACACGGTGATGCACGGGAGGAGAAGGGAAGGGGAAAAAAGAGAATGGAGTGGGTAACCAGTAAGTGTCACATGACTGCAGAACACAGGCTTGCACAAGCAGTACAAACCCTGCAGGCTGATGTGCACGCCTCGTCTGCCAGTAGTCGACTGAACTGACGCCCCCGCCGATTTAAATGGACTCATCCATTTCATCGAAAGACGAAATCTTGATTCTGTGCATGTGCCATCACATTTCAAACATAACCTATCACTAAGATTGCATCACAGGACCAGTTACAAAACCGTACTCCTGCAACGCTGTCTGTCTTGTGGAGATTTTGTACAGCTGTAAATTTGTACATGGTCTCAAACACAGCAGTTTTGCAGCTGTGTACAGATGACTTCTAGCATGCCAGTTTGCTGGGACAACCACTGGTCGTTTCTGAACACACACCAGTATCATCTGATGTTTCTCTGAAACAACACAATATGTTCACTGCCACTTTTCTTTAGCAAGGACCCTGTCGTGTAAATGTTGTTCACCAATTTTTAAATTTGCTACATCACTTTGATAGGATTTCTTCATTATATATGTTTCCATAGTAAAACCCTCTATATTTCAATGTACTGCAGAATCGTGAATAACAATGATTTATGTGTGGTGCATGCCAACAAGTTCAACTCTTCCACTAAAATACTGTTCTTCTACTGCCCAACATGTTAACATGTTTTGAACATCATCCAGTTCATCATCCAGAGGTATCTTTCATTTGAAAGATATGGAATGTGTGAGATTGATATTCCGTATTTTATTAGTTGAGTCAGACTGTACAAAATAACACAATACAGTAGTACGTTTCTATGAGAAATGCTGGTGATGATGAAATGTGCAGGTTGAAACATTTTGGACAGTACAGGAATAATATCAGTGTTTGAGGCATTATATTTGAGGATTCCTAGTAAAGGGTCTGAGTGGAATACAACAGTAATGATTAAAACTTTAACACTGTATAGCAATTATTCAAGCACTAGAGGTCAGATGAGGGAAGTGTCAATGACTTCAAGTACTACTTTATAACCTGACTATCAATAAAGAACAGGACAAACTGGCGAGGTTCAATAGCAATATAGTGTAAAGTACTTTATTTAACTCAATGGTTTTAAACAATTATAATGTATCTTTATTTAGTGTCTATATAATAGCACTATACTAGTAGTATGAATCCCATTAGAAATAATGAGTTTTAAATAACGCTATGCATCTGTAATTGAATTCTGGTACACCATTATTTGCAAATGCTTTGCAGAGTTCACTGCATAGTTAACACATTTTGTTTCTTATGCTGTCTGAGAGTCAAGAATGTTGCATTTAAATATCACAAAGTATAATTCTTGATTTGTCTTCTTATATATTGAAGCAAGTATGTGAACAGTATTATAGTATTAAGATACCAGTCTATAGCATTAGTGACTACAAATTCTTTCTGGCAAGAATACATGGTAACATGTTAGCACCCACAGCCAAATTTGTCACAGGTGACAAGTCGGTTCTCTCAGAAACATAGACCCTTATGAACAGCAGAAACTATTAACATGTATACCGCTACTTCATTTCTCATTTGTTACTTTCTTCAGGCTAGATGTGCAAGGAATCTGGGCTCAATTCCCGACAGGAGTAAAGAGATCTATCTCTTATTGAAGTGTTCAGACAAGTTCTGGGGCCCATATAGCCTCCTACTGAATTGCTACTGGGATTAAAGTGTCCAGGGCATGAAAATGACAATTTCCTCTCAGCTAGTGTTGAGGCTAAGAATGAGTGGAGTTGTAACTCCATTCCCTCATATACCTTCAAGGTGCTCACAGGAACTTAACCTTTACTTAATGTCTTTAATGACTATGATAGTTTGGCCATGTTGTATGAACAGTAAATATTCAGTAGGGCCTTGTATAGTCCAAATGTGGCACATCTGTATGCTTATGGCATACAGGGGTATTATCTTCAAACATCAATAAAAACATTACAGTGTTTCAGAAGTACTGCGGACATTGTTCAACTGAAGTACTACAGAAACCGTCATGTGATGACATCTGTCTATTTACTGAGAGCTGCATCGCAGTGATACTTGCTGGTAATACTAGGAGGAAGTATGTGTCAGTGAAGTCAAGTAACTTTTGTATGTACGGGGAATTATCGAGTGATGAAATCATATTCTGATTAAATAATTTTGGAAATACGTGATGGACCAATATATATTTAGTTACAACTGAAATTCAAAATTTAATAGTAAGTTCCTGTGTACTTATTTCATTATTTTACAGTAAATAATGACTCCACACAAATTAATATGATCCATAATAACATATGTGAGAGGTTTAAGAAGTGGTGTACAAACAGGATCATTACAAGACTGCAGCATTATACACTTTATAAAACAATTCAAAATTCTGATACCATAGAACTATTGGTAACAAATTTTTAAACTGAAATTTCTCTACCTTGATGTTTTTTAGTGACAGAAGTTAAATCAAAATGGAAATGGTTATTAGGTGCCCTGAAAGATGAGAAGTTAAAGTGGGTGACTAAATTTCAATTGACCTCTGGGTTATGACCATGTTGTTGGTAAGTGGGTACAGACTGCCTCCATCTTGAGGACAAGCTGCAAAAGCCTCTTATGTGTGAGCAGAAAATGGTTAAATAGAATGTGTAATGAAATAACTTTGTTATAGATACGTAGATAACTAGGTTAATGCAGTAAATAAGATTGCCTGCGGGGCCACTCAGCAGTCTGCGAAGTTGGCAAAGAATACATTGAACGGCAGCTCTGAACTCTTGAACCGAGATGTGCCTTCTGCCTTCACCACAATAAATTATAAACACATCTATGACTTGATATATTCTCAGTTTGATACCGCAGAAGAATGTAATTTTCATAAACATATTTGCTAACAATTAGCTGTTTGTCTAGTGCCTCCAGATGTGGTCTGTTGCCCTGTCCAGCCACTGCCACCTGTGTAGGAGTGTTCAGTGTCTTTGTGACATGGAGGCAGCTATAAGGCGGAGTTTACGGTCACAAGAGTGAAGGGTGGGAGAGGGGAACAATGGTTTAACATGGGCTCTGGCAGGAAGCCCCATATTCTTCAAATTCTCAGTTTTATATTTGGCAGACATGTGAGTATCACAGTATGAAAATAAAAATCTGTACATTGTCTTAACTGAGCATTGAACTCAGGTGCCTCTGAGTAACAGTCCTGCATCTGCAATGAGAACAGGAGCACATGACTTGACACAGGGCACATTTGGGTTAAATGTCTACCACCCTCTGAATTTCTAACCCACTGTCCATGATGTGCAAGGGGGTAACATCAAGTACACTCTGCTTGTAGGTGTGACGCATAGTAACGCCACAGAAGAAAAGTGACTAGAACATATCATCCAGACTCATACAAAATGGAAGCAATGCTACAATAAGGTGAATTATTTACCATGTATCCTTATCATACTGTGGGTGCAATGTAGTTGGTGTAGCAACATGCTACTGGCTGGATGGTCCGAGGATCAAATCCTGATGCGGCGAGATTTTCCACACCTGTCCAGACAGGCCCTGGGTCCAGTCCAACCTCCTATGCAATGGGTACTGGGTCTCATTCCCAGGGGTACACCGGCCGGGGCGTGGTATTGACCACCTGCCCCACCTAGCACTGAGGTTAAAGAAAGACTGGAGTTATGCCTCTGGGCCTTCCTGACCTCTTCTAGGGTGAACTTTACTTCACCCTTACCATACCTCTCATTTTTCTGATCTGCTACAACAGGCCGGGGGGGGGGGCTACTGTGTGTTTCACATCTTCACTAATGTTAATAGCTTCCATTGAAGTTCAAAAGGCCTTTGTTAATGGTTCAACCTGATACACAAATGTGTAGGTACTATACCAAATGCCTAGTGGGTGCTATGTGTCTACTATATATTATGACTAAAATGGCACTTTTAAAATGTACAACAAATTACACGAGCATAGATAATATGTGAAAAAAAAACTGTTAAAATATGGCCGCAAGATAACCAGTTCTCTTCTGGGATGAGATATGGTTCTTATCTGGTAGACAGGTACCGGAATATCAAAAGTATCTGATGTGTCCGTTATAGGTTAAAGTAAGGAGACTACAGGTACCTATGAAATGCTGGTACCTGTCTACCAAACTACACGGTGTCATGCCAAGAAGCAAGATCGAAAATAATCCCTGCCATAAGAGCCTTGGATTTCAAAATAGGGCTTCACTTACAGGATGACACAAAATCTGTTCCCAAATGAAGTCGCGTATCACTTCCACCCAGGAACCAACTTGTGAGTCAGATTTTATTAACTAGCTGCATGTAGCACAGTAAATCCTGATAAGCTAGCAGTTCCTCAGCTAGTCTAGAAACTCTGCACAATTTATAGAATCCACAGTTCATGACCGTTTTCACAACAGCCTGCCACATGTTTCTGTCCTGACACGAATTCAGCCCATGCCCACTCATCCTATTTCTTTAATATCCATTTTAGTATTATCCTTACAAAGTCAACAATTAAATAATGATAATATTATGAATGAACTGGAGGAAGAAGATTATATAATTGTTAAATGGGCGCAGGAAAATGTGGAAACATTGTACAGCCTGCTAAATAAATAAATTATGAAATCATTATTTACAGCAATAATCTCCAGAATGAAACAGCCATCTTGTAGCATACTGGTTTTTGTTATGCACACAGCAGTTACTGATAATAAGTTCATAACATAAAACAACACAATAATTGTAAATTAATTTCCCCAACTCCAATATATGCAAAATGACTTCAGGGATCAGCAAAGGAGCAAATTCTGTACGGACATATGTGCTACATTTTGCTTAACAACACTGTATACGGTGGCAAATCCTGATTCAGAGATCAGGTCTTGCAGAACGGTACAAAGCCACATCGTGACCCATTCCAACCAGACCTGACCTCAAGATGGCGATTCGCCACCGATGGTAGGAACTGTAGAGTCCATTTAGCACTGACTGAAGATATTTATGAATATTCCAGGAAAGAAGCATTAAAAGCAGTAACATTGGTACTGATGTACTGTTCTGGCAATTTGCCTGCAGCAAGTCATCAAGAACTGCAAGCACCTTCATCAGGAGAGCTGATCCCCCACACTGATCTAAAACTGTATCCCAAGCATGAAGTGGAGTGATATTCACTGGGCTGCTGTGTTCAGTTCAATGAATGTTGTTACTGAATGTTCAAGTTGGGGCAGCTAGCAGAACCACTTGACATTTGTAAGGTCCTGGGATCAATTTCAACCTGGAGACCGGCCAACCTGCAGTTGATGTCAATGCTTTCAGACAAATGCCAGCACAATACCACATACAAGGTAAGAACACTTCCTGCCATGTCCTTTCCTGTTCGCTTTTCACTGGTCTTCCCACCAATAGTCACTACATGAACTGTAAATAAATAAGTAAATAACAAATACTATTATGGGGAGGGAGGTCTGGATAAACTAACAGAGCTCCATGGGTAACGTTTTTCACAAAGCACACTCTTAAACTCTGTCCTTCTAGTGTCCCATTGATTGTACTCCTACTGTCCAGAAAGATTTTGTTGCATCATACGTTTTCATTTATGACATACTACTGAATAAACGGCAATAGGCAGCATAAATACAAAGTGTCCAGAAAATCACTTGGTGGTTTTGGAGGCTGCATAGTTGTTGTCACCCTCCTGTGACACGAGATGTCTAGCTGATGACTTGCAGTCCACACACCTCAGCAGCTCTGCAGTTACTGCTCCAACGGCTACAGCAATTTGTTGAGTCCACATGTGCTGGTCACCTACACAGTACATCCAAACATGGCACTTCTCATACACCCCAACAGAGAAGAGTCTGGTAGTATCACAGGCCACATGACTGGGACTCCATCTCTGCAACCTACGCACACTGGCGATAAATTGATCATAACCATTGCTGACACACGAGGCACTGTTCAAGCCTTGCTGCACAATTTCAACTTCACATTCTTCCAGCTGTGCAAACAAAAAGATCTCCAGCACACAGACACATGTTTCCCGTGATAACGGATTCAGCAGGTGAACGTGGTGCCGTAACACTGTCATGCAGCAGACTATAAAACATTAATTTTCAACACATAGTAATATATTATATTGCAAATGCAACAAACTTTTCGAATTTGCCTTCATTTCAGTGTTTTGTTTTTCCGGTTTGCAAAGGGTTACAAAAATACCTCAGTAACACTCTGGACACTGTGTTTCATAAAAATTTGCTCATTTTTATATACAGCTGAATTCCATTAATCCGAATCACATGGGACTGTAGAGTTGCAAAATTATGAGATATTATGGATTATCAGACAGCACCTATAATGATTTACATTCTTCCAGGTAATTTTTCATTACTGCTCCTATAATTGGGCTGCAAGACTAATCAGAGGACTATTCCATTTGGAAAGTTCCTTCAGCTGCTGGTTCAGGGTCATCAGAATTCTCTTCTGTGTTTTCTGGAGTCTTCATAGCTGAAGAAGTCGATGGAGCAGGAAGCAGCGGGCCAGATACAGATACAGATACTTTTGGTGGCCTTTTTAAACATGTCCCTGATATCTGTCTGCTTCACTGATGAAGCTTTTCACTGGTAAAAAGCAAAACTTGCGGTCTTGGGACTGCTCTCCTCAAATGCCAGATTATCAGTGATTCTGGATTATCGGATATCGGATTAAAGGAATTTTGCTGTAGATACATCTTTCGTTTCTGTAATGGTCACTTTTAAATTCCTTGGTGCTCACTAAAATAAACTTACACACAGAAGATCATTATGAAGACCGTAAGTTGACTACAGCCTGTGTACCAATGTGATACCTGCATTTCTGACTCACATTCTAGGTACCATTCTTGAAAATTCACTGAATAAAGACCATATGTCATCATCTAACACCACATGAAGGATAAAAAAATGTGTATAAATCAGAGTTTGTATGAATCGTTTCATATTGAGCACTAAAGAATCTCATTACACAAAAGGAGCCGACTGCATCACCAGTATGACAGCAGCATAACTTACAGCTATATAACACATAAATTAAAGGTATGGTAATAAACAAAACACATATCATTTATGACTTTGAGTTTACAAGTTTTCCAAATATCTATTAGCCACCTCCGAATTCTAGGCACCAGAATGGTTCCATACTGAGTACCCAAAATTGTGGTGTAAACTGCAAACCTCACTGTTATCTGGTGCTTTCTGCTTGGTGCATATGAACTGATACCAATTTTTGTATATGGGGGGGGGGGGCTGGATTAATCCTTACGAAAATATTATGCACCCCTGTGCATACTTTAGTTGTCCAGGATTTGTGTACCCTTGGTTTGGTGATTATTCAACTTTGATAATCTTATTATTGTTAGGGTTTTTATGTTCTCCTGGCAAACACTTAGACAAGTTTGTGTTAACACTTCAAAGCACAGTGGTTACTCTATGTACTACTGTATGTTTTAATATACGAAAACTTTACAATTTCCGTAACACAGTGTGTGTACGTGTTGCACACGGTCTCACAATTAACAGTGATTGTCTGCTTAAAAACATTAAGCAGCAGGTATTTGTCATGGCAATACAGTGTTTACTGCAAGGTAGGAACTAAAATTTTAAAATATATTTCGCATGAACTTAAATGGTTCAGAGGGTTAATACAACACATTAAAGCTCAAACTTCCCCATAAACTACAGACCATGGGCCTTTGGTAAGAAAGTCTGTACAATTCAGTACAGGATCTGACAAAGAAGACCGTATAAAGGTATGAATAGTTACGTATATGTAATCAGCTCAGTACTTGTCATAAAAAAATTAAATTACTTACCATGAAATATAGCTGTTTAATAATATATTCAAGCTTCAGCATATATGTTAATACAGCAGTATGAAAAAAACCACACATTGTCATTCACAACACGACCGTGGGATGTTGTGCAATATACATTGAAAGCTCGGAGGGCAAAGAACTATTCATACTCTCAAATCCACACACTTAAAGACACAAATTAATGTTGTAAGACATATAAAAATTAGTATCCGTAATAGGGTTTGTTCTCTTAATTAAATACAACAACCAAAAGCAATCTATATAGTAGAATCTGCTGGCAATGGAACCTGAATTAACCTTATATAGACCTGCATTTGTGTACACAAACACATGTAGGAAAACACTGCTAGACATAAATTTTACACATTTAGGCAACAAGGAAATTTACTGCATATTTTAGACATGCTGCGCAATCTCTGCGTGGGCCAGGTAGCTCAGTCGGTATAGTGACTGGCTACGGGCTGGACGGTCCGGGGATCGAATCCCAGTGGGGGGCGAGATTTTCCGCACCTGTCCAGACCGGCCTTGGGGCTCACCCAGCCTCCTGTACAATGGGTACCGGGTCTTACCCGGGGGTAAAGAGCGGCCGGGGCGTGACGCTGACCCCTCACCCCCTTCTTGTGTCGTTGGTTATGAAAGAGTAGAACTATACCTCTATTCCCCCTATGGGCCGTACGGCCTGTACAGAGCCTCAGTGCCTGTACAAGGGTGCATAATCTCTGATTTATTTACCACAAAATGCTGTTTATTTCATAATTTTATATTTTTCTGTTCAAATACTATATTTTTCATAAACCATGTGCTAAAATTTAAATACCCTCCCCAGTAGGATAAGGGTTAAAAGAGTAAATGTTTTCATCAGGAAGTTCCTCTGGCTCCGCAAACACAAAACTGAAACATGTAGAGTTGCTCCTGTGCTTTATTGGGCTTCACACCATGAAGGCACATGGGACAGTGACGGTATAAGTGCACGCACTCTTAAGCTCAGCACTAAATGGAGGTGAGTGACCAGCTTCAGGCTCTGGCCACCCTACATCTGGGGGCAGAGTCCCATATGCGCTGGTCACAGGTGTGGTTCTTGTGAGACAGTATATCACGGTAGAGAAGATGGGAGGCCTACGTGCCCCTTGCAATAAAGCAATCTTGATTCACAGGTCACAGAGGCTTTCAACTAGTCACTACACTACAGTGGAACACAAATACAAAGTGAAACCATGTAGTCTGGTACATTGAAACACATCCCAAGTATTTGTGATCTCAGTGTTCATTGCTATGACAGCCATAAATCTGAAATATAATACCACCTCTATATAAGGAAACTGTGCAACACAAAGACTGAAGGAAGAATAAGTTTAATAAGTAGAAAGTAGTCTGATTGAATGGCTGTTAATTTCTGTTCCAATATATTCCCCACCCCCCAGGCCACATCCACAGCTTCCAGTAATTATCTAAGAAGTCAATATATCTTTCTCCAATGCAACAGATTTATATTGGACTGTCAACACAACGATCATACAACATGTGTAACTACTGAAGGTAGGAAGGAATAAAGAAAGAAAGGTTCGAAGAAAGAAGACAGGAGGAATGGTAGGAAAGAACGAAGAAGCAAAGAAAATGATTCGGAATATAAGATTTCAGCACTTTTAGGGTTTGTGGTTCCGTGCATCTTCAATCACTCGAATAAAACACCCAACTAGATGCAACGATCAATCGTAAAATTTTATTGCTTTGTCGTACAGACGCTGCTTAATATGTTTCGGGCATTACTATGCCCATCGTCAGGAGCCCGTCAAACTGCCGTTGCAGCCTCTGGTTTCCGTATGAATGTGGAGGTGGAAGTGTTCTCAGCCGTGGTCGGTTTGTGAACAAACTGACCATGGCTGAGAACACGTCCACCTCCACATTCATACGGAAACCAGAGGCTGCACCGGCAGTTTGACGGGCTCC
>Ga0268261_10002565_pt1 | contig 13057 bp, 11 predicted proteins | sample TergutNc150P1_FD_190353 | JGI IMG/M metagenome (GOLD analysis project Ga0268261, IMG submission 190353) | Nasutitermes corniger P1 segment gut microbial community from laboratory colony in Florida, USA - Nc150 P1 (SPAdes) (version 2) | ecosystem: Host-associated > Arthropoda: Insects >... | reverse complement strand
TTAAGTGTCCCCTTTGTGTTTTTAGTCTTGTTTCTATAACTCTGTCGTTCCAAAAAGTATAGTGGTCTATATTATTGGATATTGACTTGTGTAGCCATATCATAACTCCTGACTGGCCTCTAACGTATCTGTCTACTCCACTGTAAATAACCGTATAATGTTCAGTCCCTTTCGGTCCTTGTAATTTCTTTTTACTTTCTGTAATTACTGATATTTTAGTATTATTTTCGTTTAAAATTTTATCTAATTCTTCTTCTTTCTCTCCTAGCCCTCTAATATTCCAGGTTGCATATTTAAATCGTAATACCTTTTTCACATCCGTGTCATAATTTAAAGAAAATCTGTCCGGCTTCTTCCCATGAGACTCGCCAGTGGTTAAAATTTCCCCCGAATGGGTTACGGGCCCAGAGCAGGGTAAGTCCAGTGGTAGGATTGCTACCTTCAGCCTCTGGACCGGCGTATTTAGGGATGGCATTTCCTCCATTCCTGATGAAACAGTTACACCGCTGTGACTCGGTCGTCATTTCCTCGTTTGTGAGAACAGGGTATACCACGAGAAGGTGAGGATGACTGTTGGGTAGGATAGGCTATAGAATTACACATCACTACCCCTTATTAAAAATAAGCTGTTTATTATAATCAATCTTTCGGTTATTGTTATCAAATTACAAATTATTCGAGTACATATTTAGCCATTTTGGACCTTAAGACGTCATCTGTAGTTCAGTTCTAGGTCCAAGTACCAAGATAATGGAAAGGATAAATGGGTCGTCCGGCAATTACCTGCTTCCGAACAATCTGATCTTACAAGTGAAACTTTCAATCAAGCCCCAGACGGCATGTCAAAAGAAGAATTTGAAAATTGGTTGGATATTGATAACAATGCTGAAGCAGTAGCTACAATGACAGTGTCGGAAATATGTGAAGCTGTTGCCAGTGATAAATCTAAATTAGCAGAAGAAAGTGAATCGAATTGTACAAGTAAAGAAGAAGAAATTTTAGAAGCTCCTCCAACCAATGCCCAGATGCGAGAAGCTCTACAAATTCTTCGTTGTGGTGTGCAACATGGAGCAACAAACTTCCAAAGGCATTATGAATATGAGCAATTCATTCAGGAACTACTGATTGCAAACAAACAACAGGCAACACTACATAAGTTTTTTTAAAAATAAATTTTGTTGTTTTTTATACATGTAAAATGTTGTACTGTAACAATAAATTGAGTTAAATAATGCAAATTTTTATATCCTCCGCTTAATGTTATCAGCCGGGTATTGTTATCAAAAAGCGCGAGTCCCAAAGTGATCATAATAAGCGACTTCCACTGTATTATACCGGACAGTGAGGAATCAGGAGATACTGAGGAGAAACGTAGAGGGGAAGACAAGTTAGAGACAGCAAGCACAGACTTAGGTGATAAAGAGAAGTTGGAAATATTGAAAAGACGTTCACGTTTTCCCGATCGGTGGACATGCAGACATAAATCGTACGTACAGAAAGTTGAAACAGTTCATAAACTGGCAGGGTATGAAAAGTGACATAGAAAAGTGTATTAGGAAGCGTGAAAAATGTCGGAAGAATAAAATGACGCATGTCATACTAGGATGCCGCTCATGATAACTGACACGCCGTCCACCGTATTTGAGTAGTGTAGTATTGATATAATAGGTCCACTTTGTCCCAGTAGGTCACATCTCTACATACTGACAGTACAAGATAATCTATCACCGTTTCTGATAGCAGGGCTTTTGGAGGATCCAACTGCGGAGCAGGTGGCGAAAGCATTTATGGACCACATTGTGCTTACATATGGAATAACACAAGTTATTTTATCAGATTTTGGAAGCCAGTTTTTGAGTGAAACTTTAAGGGCGTGTGCAAATTTTAGGTATTCAACGCATTCAGTCAACCAATATTCGGCCTTAGTCAGATGGTTCGAACGAGCGTTCGCACAAAAGCCTAATCAAGTACCTTAGGAGCTATGTTGCTGCCGAACAAGCAACTGGGATCAGTGGTTGAAGTATGCAGCATTTGTTCACAATACGACACCGCATTCTGCAACCAGCTGTATGCCTTTTCAATTGTTATTTGGAAGGCTGCCTAACCTACCAGGTGTTTTACAGAGACAGCCTCCAAGTACATTTTATGCGTTGGTACGTACGTAAAGGACCTGGAAGCTGTGTTGCAAAGCAGCTACGCTATGGCGTGCAAAAATTCGGAAACATCAGAAGTTAATAATAAACGCCAATATGACCTTTGTATACATGTACCTAAGTTTGAAATATGCGAACAGTTTTTGATGAGAGACGAAAGTGTTCGGAGGGGAAGATCAAAGAAACTGGAGGCACCATACATCGTGCCGTATGAAATCATACGAATTGAAGAACCAAACCTACTTGTACGAACAAACGGTCCAAGGTACTTAAGATTCACGCAAAGCGAGCTAAGCTATTTTTTGCTTGATTACAGATGTGGACGATATTCGCATGGCCACTACTGTGTGTAATAATCGCGGGCCAGTGTATCGACTTTCGAATTGAACCAGTGCAGAGCTTACCTGGGCTGTATTTCCAGCGTGAGGGCACCGCTAGATGTACGCCAGTGAGTGGTAAGTAGTCATCTTTCTCAGGCTGCAAGGAGCTAGTAATAATGTTGATGCAATAGGAAAATACGTGGACTTCACTGTGGCATTTTGTATACAGCTCAGTAAATTGTGGCAGCCAAATCCAACGGTTTGTAAGAGTACGAGTGATGCAGTTAAGAGGGAGTACTAGAAGGTAAGGAAATGAGAAGGTTAGAATTGCAGCATACCAGGATGGAACGGAGTACACACAGACAAAAGATTTATTTTTAGTTTAGTAGGCGATGTGGCACACTCGCTGTTTGGAGTGTTCGATTCTGACAGTGAAGCATTTTACAATCAAAAAATTGCTCAGCTGGAGGAGGAGGAGGAGGAGGAGCAGTTGGATTGGCTTAAGTTGATTCGCGAACAGACTATTGCTGTTCAGTCAATATAGAAATCCGTAAACCAGACCCTACATGATGTGTCAACTAATGAAGAGACATCGACAAGGAAATTACAGCAAATTTTGAAGTTTATTAATGTTGGGAACAAGAAAATTCAGAATTGGGATGCTCTGACTCTTTATTACTGACATTGAATGACATTGTTACGCGAATACGGCAAGCTACAGTAGATGGTAAAGTTGTATATAACACAGTAATTCAAATATGCTTACATTGGAGTAATGGGATTACACAGCCACAAGTGTTAACCACCAAGTCGTCTGATTCAAATCCCGAAAATTAGTCAGGAGAGCTTTCTGCGCGACGTGGAGGTTTCAGTTGCACTGAGCCAAGCATATGCTTATGTACTATTTGATAACATTCGTATAGATGTGTATTTAGTAGAAAATAAGAGGACTAACCCTCAGCTGAATGAGCAGATCCAACATTGAATCAGACAGCGAAGGTGAGTCAACAGAACTTAAGACCATATGTGATAATTCTAGACCTTCCCAGCCTCATATTAAGCCTATACCAGTAGGCAAGGCATAGGCGATAAGCCGTGTATATTGGATAATTAATCCCCTTGTTGGCCAGTCTCCCTAAAGAGGGGAGGTGTAGCATGCAGGATCTCTTTGCAACCCACTGACCACAAGTTGTACTCCCCGGACAGCAGACATGCAACATATTCCAACGTAACAGAACTTGGGTAGTGTTGTGTAACCCTAATTTTTTTTTTTTTTAGCAAGGCGAGGGCAGGAGAGGGCTTTGCGATATGCAGTGCCCCTGAGCTGACCCCTCTTTATTTCATTTCTGACGTCTTACAACTCGGGGGGATTTTTTCGGAATCATTGACCCAAACCACATCTCTAGAAGAACGGTCAGTTAGAAAATAACGATTCTCCGTTGCTCACCTTCCTGCTGATTATTTCATTGTAATATTCATTAATCACCACAAATACTAAAGTTAATCATCAGAACAAAAGTGGAGATTGTCGTGAGTTTTTACTCATAAACGACAAAGTCCGCTCTCCCGCTTCAGTCGCCGCGCTCGAGGGAGATATCATTACCCCCTCAGTCCAGGTTACTACGAACTTGAAGGTTCTGAGGCTCATCGGAACTTTGCAAGTCTGGGTAGACACGTCGGGCTCTGTTCTGACGAGCTAATATGAGACTGACATCTTTTTAACAGCAAACAAATCGGTTATGTGTTTTACGTTTCTACAATTAATGTTTTCATCTCATTATTTTTTTTGTTTGTTTTGTTTCTTTTTTAACACCTAACAAATCCGAAGACGTCGTGATTGTTACAAACAAATGCACAAGAGAAGTCTCAAAATTCACACTGTTACGTTATATTCTTTATGCTTTACATTATTGGACTTATCCCAGCAAAATATAGTTTTGCATAACCCTGGTGAGATATCTAAACACAACCTTTTTGTTTGTTAGTTGTGCCTGTTAAATCAACGGGTTAATGTTGCAGTTTCTTTAGAATCTTACGCTTTTTTACTTCGCAAGGTTGGGCGGAAGCAAGGTGGGTGAGATTATTCGGACTTTCTTGTTTTCCCGTTATTTTCGGAATTACTCTTCTCTTAGCCAATCTGCATGATAGTTCGCGGGTTCGATTCCAGATTTTGTCACTGGAATTTTCCGCTTACTAAGCCTTCCGGTCACACCCTAGCCCTGGGGGTCGACTCAGCCTCTAAAGGTAAAGGCGGTCGTTGTTTGGGATTGACAACCTAACCACTTTCATGTGGCGGCTGTCTTGTAATGTGGGTATCTAACCTCATGGAACCCTCAGGGCCTGTCCAGGTCTATATAGGGAATGCGTTACCGTTACCTTCGTCTTATGGTAAATATCATGCACAAACATTTCTTAAGGTTTAACACTTAACACCGAGAAGAGCAAATGTTACAAGAAACGTATGATAACAATGAGTAACTGTATGCTGCAGCTTCTGCGCAAACCGTTCAGAGGTGCCGTATCGTCTGGGAATTTGCGAATATTAGAGAAGGGACGACAACCGAAAAGAGGCGCCGGGAAAAAAGCAGTCGGTGTTTACGAATTTATTTCTGCATCTCGTATTTACGAAAACACATTAGCCGATTGCTCATATGTACCAAGGGATTGCCGGACACCCCCACCTTACAATCGTAAGGGTGTAATGTAATTTGACAAAATTTGGTAGATTGTAATTTTCAGTGAAAGGCGATTTTTGCACAATGATTTTTGTAATAAGGGCTTTTGGATTTCAGGTTTGTTTGTTCGCGAGGAAATTTAATGTTGCGGTGAGATTTTAAGACGCTCCCTAACAGATTAGCTCCGTTACTTCAAACATAAATTACATTTCGACTCCAAGTGCTACATTTGTTATTGACTTGCACTTCTTCGGGTAAATCATAGGAGGAAGTACGAACGCCTTACCATGAAAATAGCGTCCAGGCAAAGAAAGTGACGCATTAAGCTCGTTGCGCTTGTAGGCTATTTTGCTCCGGTAAGTATCACGTACTTTGTCATATAATTTACGTGCTCTTATAACAGATTTAATTTCAATATATTATATATACTTGGAAAAATCAAGCCATAATTTGTTTCGGGAAGTTCGAAAGAACAAGTTGATAGCCTGGCGTTCTCACCGTATTCGAAGCTCATACATAAAACCTCATGTAACTTATTTTCATCTCTTTTAGAGAAAGCCTGGCACTTCAGCAGAATACATTCGCTTACTAGATCAATGCTCTTTCAAACTTTTACAATTAAAATTTATGGTCACTCACCTTATATCTACATTTGTTTTGAAGCGTGTTGTCAATTGACTAGTACACTTTTCTCTCCATAACAATAGAAAAAATAACTTTGCTTGGAGAGTAACCAACATATTTTTACATGAAAATATATTTTTTCAATTTATTTTATAAATAGAAACTCGCTATGTAGGCTAATTGCCACTCAAATTATTATTCACTCAATCTATTTTAATAATTACTGTATTTTTTATGAAAGAATTTAGGTATACGTAGCACTCTTCACTACATGTATTTAATCTCTAGCACAAAACCCTATCTCTACCCTAATCTCCATAACATGTCAATAGTACCCTGACTTGTGTTTCAATGAAGTCAAAGCAATGTTGCCATCTTGCAGCAACTTGTGACCAATATCTTCCAAGCGTTCTTCAGGTATCAGAGAATTAAAATTTGATTCCACAGTGGGAGGTCGAATGAGATTTTTTTCAGCTCCTGGAATGTTAGTTTTCCTGGAAGATATTCGACATAGAAACTTAAGTTCTTTGTAAAGCAGGGGCATCATGGCTTGTCTCTAGGATTTTTAGGATTGTAAAACATTATCACCAATGCACATTATGTGTATACTATGCTACGTTTGTAAATACGTAACACAATAAATAGTTAATAACGATTTTACTAGTAACAATATACAAAGTTTTACAATCAGTTCAGTGGAATTTGTATTGTCGCAAGGGAAGGAGAAAATTGACGGAAATCTTTGCGGCGTTTTAGCTCCAAGCACAAACTACTTCATAAATTTGTAACAATGCTTTAAAACGATGTAGTAATTAAGTGATTACAGAGTTCTGGAATAACTGCTCCTTGCCTTTGAAAGTTTAGGCAAGTCTTTCGTTCATTTGCACCTATCAAAGTAATAGTAAATCGTTCGTTTTTCACGAAGTTATGTCCCTCTTCTTTATGCGCAACACCTTTTCTAAAGAAAATAAAAAAAATCATCCTTAAAAAAAGCCAAATCCTGTGTTGAAAGGTCAGTGCAGCAGTTGCTCTATAAGCTATTTTATTATCTTGACATAACGTTTAAACATATGGAGTAATATAGTGCACACAATTATAACAACGTTTAGGCCCAATAAATTGTTGTCTAGATTGTGGATTGTAACTAACCAACAGCAAGGTGTCACGTCCCAGAAGACAACAATCATCAAACACTCAGACTTTAAACGGCTATGTAGCCTCTTATTTTTAAAAACATTGGCGGGAACGCAAGCTTGATTAAATTTGAAATTTAAACATCGAAAGCTCAAGAAAGAACAATTGCTGCCTTTGCGCTTTTTGAAATCCCGGTCCTTCATTCCGCACATAAGCACCGTCGTGACTGACCTACCTAATCATGAACCAAGCTGACAACCTTGCAATACTGAATTTTTTCACAGTCAACGACCAGGTTGAAAAACACAGCTGTTTATTACAGTTGGGAGCCAAGCTTAACAGGCTTGGTTTCCAGGCTCTAGTTTGCAGTGAGTATCTGTATTTGAATGCTTCCAAAAAGTTGACAACAATTACAATCCAGAATACAGCGATACAACATATTAACAGTTAAGCGAAGCTCTTTTTTGGGGGAGCTTTTTATGTCATGTGTAGATCCCCCTTGAGAATTCGCATAAAAGTCTTTTTGAACTGTTGGTTTGCTAGGGCATAGCAAAACGGGTTCATGGGACTGTTGGCGTAGCACAAGAAATATGAAAACATATATAGGTGCTCGTTGGTGCAGGGGGGTTTGGCGCAGAACCCTTCCACCAATGCTAGAATGTGGTACGGGGTCCAGCACGCCACAAAGGCCCCCAGAATGAAGGAGATGGTTCGAAAAGCCTTCCTAGCGCGGTTTTCTGACTTCGACTTCTGCCTCCCAAAACCTACTCCGTCTTTCCTTTTTCTTCCTACTTTCAGCCTTTTACCGATCGCTTTCATGAAGTCTTTTCTAGAGGCGCCTGCTTCCTGTTGTTGGCCGGATACAGTCTTAGACTGTTGGTGACCTAGATAGTTGGAAGCGGTTGTGGTGGGAGTGACATTTGTGCCGAAAGTAGACTGGCGCTCTAGGCCCTCCCTTTCTATCGCCGACACGTCTTCAGATAATTCATAACTCGAGCTTCCTATGACACTTGTCACAGGTTTCTTGGAGTCCTCAGCAGGCAAGATGACCTCCGTGTTGACTTTGTTGATGTGAGGCTGGCTGACAGTAACTACTGTCGTTGCACATTTTTCGGTCGTGTGGCTGGCGGATGCAGCAAGGGGGTGGCCGGACTGCTGAGTCGCGGCTCTAATGAGGGCGGATTGCAGGAGGGAAGTGTTACTGGCAGGGTTTGTGAATGGAGCATGAGCGGGGGATGGTGGGGCCGTGGAGGAAGAAGCATTGGCGATGCTCAGTGATGATGGAGGACTTTCAAAGATGGGAGAGGGAACGATTATGGAGCTCTCGTCCATGTATCTGAGATCTGCACCGTCAAGCCCGACCAGAATATCGTATGTCAAAGTGTTCCAACCTTGTGCACTGACATGCAGGCTACGCGGTCTTTCTTTTGACATTATTGGACTCAACGAAACGGGAGGGGTTGTTTGGAACTGCGCAGGAGGTGGTATGATTTCCACCTGCTGAGTTGTGAGCGTTTGCTCGTCACTGTCTGTATCCATCATAGGTGGTAGGCTAGTAATGAAAGCGGTCGCTGGCTGAAGCAGCAGCAGCTCGGGCGCACTGGTGTCATTCCTGGGATTATCTGTGTCTAGTAGGCTCTGTTCCGGTATCTGGGGCAGAGGCTCTGGGTTAGGGCTAGTGGGTGTAACATGTTCAGGTAGCCTTACGGGAATGGTACCGTTGTTACGGCTTGTGTTGAGAGACTGAATTCTCTTGCCCTTCCAGCTCTGTTGTCTACTGACCGCGGTAGTGCTGTCCTCGTCGGACTCAAAGGCCGGACTGCTGGATCGCTCTCCTTCTATCTGTTGTGCACCTGCCACAGACACTAGCCCGCGGCGTTCGGAGAAACTTGTCTCTGCTGTAGTGGCAGTGGTTGTCGTTGCTGTCGTCTTGTTGGACGACGTTTTCTGGCTTGAAGCGGAGTCCCCTGAACCGGGGCCTCCGCTGTTTGCAGCACCACCTGCCGTTATGACGGTAAGTCCTACCTGTACCTGTGTCCCAGTTACACCACTACCCTTTCCCTCATTACCCCTGCCAATCGACTTGGGCTTGTCCTGACTCAACAGCGTGCTCTGTGTCTTGGATATGCCTATGCCAGCGGCTCGGCCGGCCATTCCGGTCATGGCCCCCGCACTTAGTGCGACCATTGACTGCATTTTTCTCTGCTTGGCCTCGCTCTTCTTCTGCATCTCGTATGCTGTCTTATATATGCCTCCGTACAAGACGAAAAGCACAACCAAAGTAGTCCAGTAGTACCCGATGATCAGTGCTGTGTTGAACACTGGGTCTTTGAGGAACTGCACTTTGCACTCGCCTGGTTGCAAGTCCCTGTAACCCACAAAGTGCTCCCAGCCGAAAATGCTGATGAAAAATAGTAAGGCTGGGATGATCCAAGTAATTGTGACCATCCAGATGACCCTGTTCTTTGTTCTCCAGCTTCGGTACTTGGCAGCGATTTTCACGGAGCAGAAACGGTCTATTGTGATCAAGAGGACCGTGTACTGGGAGACGAGGCATACAGTATAATCCACAGAGAGCCAGAGGTCGCACAAAATGGGTCCCAGGTCCCAGTATCCCATCAGCACGTACACTGTGTAGAATGGCATCGAGACCGTACCTGTGGGGAAAGAAAAATACATGATTACTATGGTAGTTTGAATGGTAAGGACTGTCTGCCTTATTGTGCTAGGGGAACAACAAGAATATGTTTGGATTGTTGCGTCTGCTGGAAGCGAAAATACCCTGTGAGTAGGCCGATTGCAAGAAATAAGCAATCCGTGTTTTGTTTTGCATCGTTATGAAATATTTGCTTGGTTCACTGTATGTTTAACAGCAGACACATAAAATGTCGAATTGTCACTAAGCCCACATTTTTATAGCCACTATTTTCGTCGTCTAATTGCCTTATTCATGTAAAAATATAATTAATTTAGTATTTAAGAATTACAAATGAAATGATTGTTCGTCATCTGTGGGCTCGGTTCATTACAGTAAAAAAATGGCTGGTTATTTAAGTGAACGTGAGACCTTACGGCGCTGTCTTATACAGGATGCGTCAAAAACGCCTGACTGTTTTTGAAATTTGAAAACCAGCGTACCAGCTACGCGCCGCTTTAGTACTGAACGTCATCATGTAGAGTGATGTTGGGAATTTAGCTGAGGTAGAGTGCTGGTCATTGCAACAACGAATTGCGGCAGTGGAATTGTTCATCAAAACACACTCTGTTACAGCTATACAGTGTGGTTTCCGTCAGCAATTTAAAAGACGTGATGCTCCTAGCCGCAATACTCTGCTATTGTGGGTATCGAAATGGCATCTAGAAGGATCACTGAAGGACAGTAAACCACAAGGACGTCCACTGTCGGCTACACTACACCTGACAATGTAGAGCGAGTAAGAGACACCGTGTTGCGAAGTCCGCACCAGTCAGCTCGGCGGCAAGCTGTCGCACTTAGCTTAAGTGATTGCAGCATTCGCCGAATTCTCCACAAGGATTTGCATTACCATCCATATGAAATCCCATTTGCTCAGGAACTTAGTGAACGGGACAAAGTGAGCCGAATACAGCCTTCCAATGAATTCTTGGGCTCGGTGAAAAACAATAGCGACATGGTTAACACATTACTAATGTCAGATGAGGTTCATTTCATTGTGTCTGGTTATGTGAATAAACTGAAGGGTAGCTACTGGGCTCCAAACAACAGACATGAGCTTCACCAACGTCCTCTGCACAGTGCAAAAGTGACAGTGTGTTGTGCAGTTTATTGTTATGGCATTATTGGTCCTTATTTCTTTGAGACTGAGGAGGGTTGTACAGTAAGTGTGAATGCAGAGCGGTACAAAGTCATGTCGGAAATATTTCTGGCCGTTGAGTTATATCTTCGTCAATAAGATTTGCGGTGGTTCCAGAAGTAGGCCTAGGTCCATGTGCTGTCCTGGGGTTAGTGGCATGTCCGGTTACTGTCCCTGTCTGAAGAACAAACGATATCAGGGTGCTGTCCCTGTCTGAAGAACAAACTATATCAGGGCGCTGTCCCTGTATGAAGAACAAACTATATCAGGGTGCTGTCCCTGTATGAAGAACAAACTATATCAGGGTGCTGTCCCTGTCTGAAGAACAAACTATATCAGGGCGCTGTCCCTGTATGAAGAACAGGCGGTATCAGGGTGCTGTCCGTCTATGAAGAACAAACGATATCAGGACCCTGTCCCTGTATGAAGAACGGTATCAGGGTACTGTCCCTGTATGAAGAACAAAGGATATCAGGGTGCTGTCCCTGTCTGAAGAACAAACGGTACCAGGGTGCTGTCCCTGAATGAAGAATAAACGATATCAGGGCGCTGTCCCTGTCTGAAGAACAAACGGTACCAGGGTGCTGTCCCTGAATGAAGAATAAACGATATCAGGGCGCTGTCCCTGTCTGAAGAACAAACGGTATCAGGATGCTGTCCCTATCTGAAGAACAGGTGGTATCAGAGTGTTGTCCCTGTCTGAAGAACAGACGGTATGAGGGTGCTGTCCCTGTCTGAAGAACAAACTATATCAGGGCGCTGTCCCTGTATGAGGAACAGACGGTATCAAGGTACTGTCCGTGTCTGAAGAACAAACGGTATCAGGGCACTGTCCCCGTCTAAAGAACAAACGATATAGGGCGTTGTCCCTGTACGAAGAACAGATCTTCTCTTTACTGTCCCTGTGTGAGCAACAGCAGTACAGCTGCGTGCTGTCCCTCTGGGAACAATGAAATTCTACGGTTGCGTGGTTGCTGTCCGCAAGTGAGTAGCAGAATCCTATTTGATTACTATTCTTGAGTTTACAATACAGTATGCTGTCTGTGCGAACGGCGAGTTCACATTTGGTATCAATGGGACACGTTCTGCTGACTGCACGAACGTGTCTGGGGTTTTCTGCTTGAGAAATACCGTCACCTCAATTGCAGTCATAGTGCCTGCGTGAATAACCGGAATTTGCAGGGATGTAGATACTGAGTTTAATTCTGGGTCCAGTGAAATGGCTTACTGACAGCCTCTCTTTTGTGTATTCTGTACATTCTTTAAATGCTGGAATAGTGTATTAAACCACACAAAGACAGCCCCATTTCTGGTCATCAAACGCCACCGTTTTACACCGTCTTCTGCCATTCGACTTTGTATAATTTACATTTTAACTGTCCCTATATAATATAGGAATTGTTCAACAAATTATTAAAAATCGAGCAGTTTCTGAAGTTATATTGGGGTACATGACAGTAGATACTTTTGATTTACTAAACTGTGCAGACTTTTCGAAAAATGAAGGTTTGGGAGTTGTTAAACATGCACGTGTCCCTCCTTTTTTCTACGTTCTTCGTCTACTCCTTTTCCTCCTATCCCTGTTACGGGTTTACTGCATTACTGTGGCTGCCAACACTTACTCGTAAGCCTTGCGTCATGAAGGCTATAGAAAAGCTGAAATATTAGATGGAGTTGAATTTTCAGCTTTACGCCCCTTCAGTTTATGTCCTGAGAAACGCCCCCTGTCCGCTTTTCGTAGGATTTTGGTTGGGTATCTGAACGAATTTTCCGGGGAAAAGTCTTTACCTGTGCCTGAATACAGCCCATTCCTACTTACTGCTTTGACTAAGGCCCACTGTGAGGGGATCGAAGTGGCTCAGGATAGTTTGAATTTTTATAACAGCAGGAAAACACAACACTTGAAAAAAGATGCTGTAGCTCGGACTGGGGTCAAAGTATGTAGGGACTACTCACCGATCAGCAAGTCGGTGGCTGCTAGCGAAGCGATGAAATAGTTGCTGGGCTGCCGAATCGTGCGATCAACAATGAAGGCAAGCAAGACCAAGATGTTACCGCCCACCGTAAGGACGATACACATACCCAGGCACAGCGCTATCAGCACTGTCTGCCACAGATCGAATGGTGGCAACACAGGTGATAGACTATCAGCACCACGCTCCAAACCTGTAACAGTTAACACTGGTTTAACCCTTAGGCGACTAATGTCATATATATATGGAGCACCCATTCTTGATGTTTCTAGATCACACACAACGTCGCAGCACAGTCGGTAGGACTCCTCTGGACGAGTGATCAACTCGTCGCAGAGACCTCTA
>Ga0268261_10002564_pt1 | contig 13058 bp, 11 predicted proteins | sample TergutNc150P1_FD_190353 | JGI IMG/M metagenome (GOLD analysis project Ga0268261, IMG submission 190353) | Nasutitermes corniger P1 segment gut microbial community from laboratory colony in Florida, USA - Nc150 P1 (SPAdes) (version 2) | ecosystem: Host-associated > Arthropoda: Insects >... | reverse complement strand
AGAGAGAGAGAGAGAGAGAGAGAGAGAGAGAGAGAGAGACTAGGAATCAGAAAATCAGAAGGCCAATCTAAAAGAAATTGCTGAGTTTCTGCATAATCACGAATCACCCATATACAAGATTTCTCCTACAGGTTTCAATGATAAACAAATATCCACAGGCAGGCAACAATACAAACAAGTATAAAACTAATACATCCAATTTACGTATACATGTTAAAAATAATGGCATCTCTAATTATAAAAACGTGGATACTGCAGTTAATGTGATGCTGACATATACTTGAATAAAATTCACTGTTTATGTTGTCTGTGGTTATATGCATACAAGCATCTATTATCGAAGTTTTGCATCCAAGAGGCTCTAGTACCTGTGCTGTGTATTGATACATCTTGAGTAGGAGAGAGTTGCATACAAAAGACATGTCAATACACAGCACATCCTCTTGGATCAAAAACTTTGATACTAGATGCTTGTATGCATGTAACCACATTCAATATAAACTGCAGCACATCAATAAATTTTTTTCAACAATATATCAGCATCACACTGTCTACAGTATCCACATCTTTATATTTATAGCTCCCATGATGTATTTTTAACACTATGTAAATCAGATGTATTAATTCTATATTCCTTTGTATTAATTGTCTTCTTGAGTATGGTGATTTATTCCTAAAACATGTAGGGAGATCATGCATATTAATGATTTGTGCTTTTATGTAAATTGCATTTGTTTATGTGGGTGGCTACAATCGCTGATTACAGTCACAAGGCACAGCATGAATAATATTAAATATTAATTACTGAGCTATTCAAATTCTTCTCAGTTACTGGGCAGAGAGAACAGGAAGACAGCACAACCAGCATTAGCAAGGACACTAAGTAAAGAAACATTCTAGTAGTGTATATCACTCTGACATTGCAGCTGAGGTGCCAAGTAGGAGTCAACAGAATACACATAAAAAACATACAATAATAACGGCTCCATTACTGAAGGCATGCCCACTCAAGACACCACATTTCATGTCAACATATGAACTCTCTCACTGGGTCCAGCATTATGGCCAGGAGACATGATGTTATGAGTTCTGATTTATACAAAAGAAACTGCAATACACCTAATCATAACTTCAAAGAATCAAAGTCAACCACATTTTCCTATGACATCCAAAGATGCTGTTAAATAAATTTCATTGCCTTTCTTCTTCAAGGAAAAAATCAGAAAAGTGGTTGAAAATTTTCTGTACCATCCATACTCATTTTTAAAATGTGGATAAATCTTTCACTGAAACGTTTTATTACTGGTCACATAGCTCTAAAGCTCAGTTCCTGAGGTCAAACAACTGCTGATGGAGGAAAAGAAGGAAAACCACTTGCTTGTACCTTCTGCCTTGCTTGAATGTGCAGAAACAAACTGTTAAAAGATAATATAATAGGTGGCTAAAATTACCATGACAGCAAGCAATAATCACAATCAAAAGCCTCTTAACACAGCACAAAAAAAAGAGTTAATTGATTTCTTTGAATATGTGGTTCAGACAATTAACCAACATTCCTATTTACAGGTGTTGATGTGTCTGCATGATGCACACTGATATAGCAGACACCAGCAAATGGTAAATTCACCATGAAAATGCACTATGCCAGACAACAATGTGTACAAATGTTAATATTCCACTAGTAAAAAAAATAGCCTCTTTTATGTACAGATGTAGAAACACACATGCACATGTATGCGCGCACGCACGCGCGCACACACACACACACATGCAAATGCACGCACACACGCACACACACACTATTTAATAGCAAAAGATGGATAATGTAGAAACAAGTGATCTCTATGACGTGGGAGCGGTTATGATTCCCAATAGAGTTATGAGAGGTACTGCCAGCAAGCCCAACAGGAACAGCAGAAGAAGTCTGTATGTGCTGAAGGAGCTAATTCTGCAGTGGTTTAACCAACATATGTAGAGTATTTTAATTTTTATGGATTTAATTTTGACAATTTTTTCATACTTCATTAGATGACTGTTCCTTTGGATGTCCTGCCTCTACAGCTAGTCACTACTAGAAGCCCTTCTGACGTGTCAAAGTACATATAACAAAACATGTGTACTGATATTCTGCCCATTAGAAATGTGAATGATTGGTCATTAGCAGTATCCCAAAGAAAGAGGTGTCCAAAAATAATCTTGTCTTATTCCAGTTCTAAATAGCACAAAAAATATAATAGATATTACAGGTGATATTTTGGCAATAAACTGATTAGAACCTTTCGAATGTGATGTTGCATCATTGGGTGAGTAGTTCCAGACATTTTGCAGAGTCAGAGTGCTTTTATTGTCAGGGTCAAGCACTACCAGAAAAAACAACATGACCCATTTGCCCAGTGACACAGTCTCGCATCACAGAAGACTTTCATCTTCAGAGGCACCACTATAAGAACCTCATATCTCACATGGGAATAAACTGAAACATGATGTAAAGAGAAGCTGCAAAATATCTTCATAGCTTCAGAATTTTAACTCCATCAATTATTATGGTGATAAAAGTATGAATGATATGATGGGTGAGGCATGTAGCATGCAAGGGATCAATGATGAAATTTAGTTGGAAAACCTGAAAGCAATCTTATGACATACGTAGATGGGACAATAACACTTAAGTTCACATTTACCTTCATCTGACCGGTCTTCTAATTACATTTCAGCACTTGGTTAATGACAAACATTTTGCTTCAATAGAAACAGATAAAGCCATGAAAGAAACAGCATTTTGTCGAATATAAAAGAAATGAATAGCATGCCTTAAAAATGCAGTACATTTCTTTGTTGCCCAAACATATAAAATAAATTTTAGGAGTGTTATTTTTAAAGTGTGTTCACATATGTAAACGCAGGTCTTTTAACACTTTCCCTACGGCCAACATTTAAACTTTTAAATCCTCCCTGCTGGCTGATTTTAAGGGTACTAAAAAAAAATTTAAATGTATGGTATTTTTTGTCACAATCATACAAAATGTTTACACACCACTGCAAAAGTTTTGCTGTATCTTGTGCACTTGATGAGGCCAGAATCACAAAATTTACAGTTACTAGCAGGCCATTACAATTTACACACTGCACACAGATAAGACTTTTGTGGCACTGCTGCTGAAAATGAATGTTACTGTCATTCCTGGTATTTTGGTTTTGTGTGATACACCACAAAACACTGCCCTTTACAAAGCCCTAAATTGAATTTTCAGCTGTATAATGTAATGTATTCTTCACAATTTACCCAGTCTGGTACTTGCTTCTCTCTGCTCACACGCGACATGAGCACTGGGATACTCCCTCCAGCTTAGCATGTGTGGCTGGAATCATATATATATATTAAGATCTCTTCACACAAGTCCGCCTGTTGGACTGCTAGTCTTGCACTTGCATTTCTGCACTGGCACCAGTCAGCAATCCTTTGGCAACTTTTTTTTTTTAAATTTCCAGTGAAATCTTCTCTGGTTTGTTTTGGTGTGCAAAATGTGTGCACTGACAACTGCCAGGTCACATAGATGTAAGAAGAGTTTCTTCCACCACTTTATCATCTTCCTTTCAAATGAATAATATGACAACATCTGATCTAATCTGTCCTCACCAGTCTTATACTTATTGTAGTCCAACAACATTGTTTGTTTTTTTGTTATGATGAGTCCACTTGATGATGGTGCCTCAACAAATTCATCTTCATGGATAATGGTTAGGAGAAAAACATTAACAGGTGTCCTTCCACATGAAGGACAAGAAGTGAACCCATTGGCATGATATTTTTCCACCTTTTTTTCAATTTTCCAGAAAATGCTTGTTGAGGCATTTCTTTTCTGTTCAACATCTCTCTGCCCACAGCCTTTGTCTAACAAGCCCATATATGGTCAAAAATCTTTCGACTGGAAAAACCATCTGTCCATGTACACACTGTGACCATTTCCTTTTCTTTTGTCACACAATGTCAACAATGAATGCTGTGTTGTGTTCTGAGATGGTGGGATGTGCCCCAGTAGAAGAGAACAGAATACAGAAGGGCGTGAACTGAGTGACCCATGCACTTTGACAGTGATCGATGTTTTGTGCAGCACTTTTGCTGATTCATTCAGCAGTCCTACACCTTGAATGAAGTGCAGTACCCTGCTGAAAGAGATGTTTCCAAAGTCACTTGGTTTCATAAAATGACAACCCAGATGCCTTAATCTTAATGAGGCCAAAGCCTCACAGTCACAAAGAACGTGTCAGGCTGTTTCAGATGCCTGCTTGCATCTAGCACACTTGAGAACTGCGTACCAGCCCCAGCACAGATTGGTGTCCTTTTAAATGCCTGTGTCCTGTAGTGACCCTGTCAATATTTTTCACTCGTTTCTGCTCAAGATGAGCAACTCCCCAGCCTTCTTTGCACCGGTTTTTTTTTAAAGAAAGCCCTTAGCTTGCCTCTGTCCATGTACAGACTGCCAATGCTTCCTACTTGTCCAGTCCCTGTTCAACCCTGGCAACCTTCGCAGGTACACCAAGCACAGGCTCAGGACCTATTAATGAATGTGAGGAAGCTTGTTTGGCTGATCCATCAGCTATTTCATTTCCATCAATTCCCATATATCTTGTCACCCATACCAGTTAGATCCTGTTAAGTTCTGCCAATTTCACCATGGATTGATGAGTGTGCCTCAGTATAAACTTGCATTGTGGACATAGCCTCTTTTGGTCACATAAAGTTTGAACATTTTTATTTCATATTTGTGGGGGTTTCTTTCGATATAAACATGAAAGAACATACACCCTAAAAATGGGCATAGAGCCTTGCCAAAGTCGATTCTTCTTCCAGTGTGTAGACATCCTTAAGTTACATAATTTGTGTCAATAGCTGGCCAAGTAATGAATATGGATCACAGTGTGGCGGCTGTTCCCTAGCTGCCTTTGCAACAGTGTTATTCAGATGTAACACTATCAACACTGTGAGGAACCTATCACGAAAAATTTCAGCAGAAGCTGCATATGGGGTCTGAATAATCAAACAAAAACTCCAGTAATCTCGCAGAGATGACATGCGTAATATGCTCACATGTATGACTATCAAAAAGATTTTTTTTTTTAATTTCTTGCAATGTCAGTGATTCCACTGCACAAATACAGACTTCAGTTGCAGAGGGCCCTCTTGCTTCTTTTCCTTTACTTGCTGTGTTGCATATCAGTTCACTTCATTCTGTACACTTTCAACAATTCTGTGTTAAAGAATATTTCAAGTATATCCAAGGGAGAGCTGTCTTCAGTCATACGAAAATTTTTATTTATTCCTGGTACTCCAGAAAATGCAGGTTTCTAATCTGTTCTTTCCATCCTACTCAAAACCTGTATTTGCACATTTAGGAATGGCCCTACATGTTCTCTTTCTGCCCCTACCTGCACACCTTCTTCCTCTTCTTTGCTGGTACTGCTGCTGCTGCTGCTGGAAGGGTGAATTTACTTTGCACATTTCACTGTCAGAAAGTTCACTAAAACTACCACTATCTGAGTCCGAATACTTCACAATTTCACTTATTTTATCAGTTCTGACAGTTTCTTTGTGAAGTATATTCTGAACTACAACTCCGTCCAGGATATTCCATTGTGTTTGGGGCGCATAAAACATCAGCTAACTACAATCAGAGTTCACTGATACTTCCAGAACCGCATGCTGGGGGAGGAGTATGATGATTCACTGTGGGTGACCTCAGGTGTCAACTGTGATAAAGCAAGGGTTTCAGCCAAACGTCATACAGCTTGTTGTACAAGTGTTCTCTGTGAGGGTATAGCACACACACTTCTATGTCTTGTACAAAACTGAACAGTCACTGAAACTACTACAAACATGGCAGAGCCTAATGGTACAAACCTGAAGCCAATACCTCATACAGATTTTTAACAAGCTTACAAAAATTGGGAAGTACCAGTACTCTGGCCAGACAGCTGACATGACTGGCCACACAATAGTTGTTAGTACACCACATGAAGGAAAAGTGTTAAAGGTTAATACCATAGAAGAATGTGGGCAGGATTCATTTACATCAAAATATGGACCTAAACTGGACCCTTTTAAACAATGTACAGAACCTACAGGGAATTCCTTGGCCAGCTGAGCAACTATAAGCTTCTCAAACAGCACTTCATTCCACGGACTGAAAGAAACATGGGATATGGAAATCTGGTACACAGTGTGTAAAAGAGCCTCCATACATTTCATTGTACCACCCAAACCGCAGAAGTGGAAATTTGATCCTAGTGTATTGTGTCAAGGACAACAAATTACAAACACTGGTAATATAATCAACATGCCACCAGGTACTCACATGAGATGCAGACACTCCAACAAGGTGCCTGTGAGAGTCTGGAATGTTTGCTGCCCTAGAACTATTGCCAATGGCATTTTCGGGTGGTGAATCTGAGCCAGAACGTGATTTGACTGAGGCTTCATAGGGGGCCAGAAACTGGCTTGTCTCATTTGCAAACACTCTGAAAAAAAGAAAACAAAGCCATTACATTACATTACATTACCAAAATCTTTAATGGAATCACTGTCACCCATCACAAGAGACAGTACCACTTGCAAATATTGGTAAATATACTGTACCCAACAGTGAATTTAAAATTTGGATCAGTTCCTGTTAGTCTAATTTTACTTGAACATTAAGAAAGTAGATGAAAAGACCACTGGTGGCAATGGTTTGTTTGGACAACGGGAGTCACAGACAAGAAAAAAAAAACCACAATATTTGCATGAAACTGTGAACACAACAAAGAGACATGCAAATGTGAAAACTATACTTAACCCTTTCTTTTCCACAGTTTTCACACAATGACGTACCACTTTTATCAGTATTTCAGATTTTATAATTTTTGCCATTCTCTTAATTTTTTTTTAAAAAAATGTTCACTTCCTCTTGAACTTACAACCAATGAACTGAACATGCATGAAAATTAAAAAATTCAAAAAACTTACACCCCAAATTTATCAGCATTTTTTTGAAGCAAAACACAGGACATACTGGAAACAAATATATTTGGGGCTGGCCCAGCATACATGTTACACAGACATAACTATGTTTGGTTTTGGTCCAAAAGGGTTATTTACTCCAACAAAATATTATGTAGCATTTTTCTATTACGGATGTTATGGTTATACAACTACGAATCAGTCACCAAAGGCCTGACTGTAAAAGTGTACTGTATGGGTCGCATCTCCCTAATCCAGCTCCCTTGGAATGTGGCTGGCACTGGACCCCATGGGTGGTCTGCATATTTTGGTATCAAAACACATACACAAGACTTCATAAGAAAATGTTAATGCACTGGCACAACTCAATAAAAAAAAAGTTTATTTTAACTACATTTTAATGTATCTGGACAAGGAATTAAACAAACATAAACTCGTCTGCAGTGATGTCAACTCACTCATCCAAGAATGCATTGTGCATGAAGAAAAAAAGGGAAGACTTATAGAACTTACAAGAAACATGCCATTTAGATGTAAAAAAATGGGGAAAAGAGGAAAATTCTAATGTAAACTGATCAATGATTATTACAGATTTTTTGTGGTTTTCATTAAATTGTGCCAGACCATGGAAGGAGCTCAATCATGAATCCCTGATAGAATGGTGTGACTTGTACCATTTAATGGTGACTGATGTCATGGAAGAAGAGGTCTTATCATGGGCATCCAACACTTCATGCTATAAAACAAAGGGACTAATCAAACTATCCATATCAGTATTTTACCATTACTATCAGGTCACCACCACTATTTAAAACACAAAAATCACACATGCTAAAAATTAAATAACATAAAATACAAATGAAGTCAGGGGATATAACGGACAGTAAACGGACAGTTTTTATGTGGAATAAGGGCAGGTGATATACAACTTTCCTAAGAACCACATAACAATTCTGATAGGAGACTTTAATGCAAAATTGAGGAAAGAGGATATTACCAAGCCAACAATTGGGAATGTGAGTTTACATGAAGATAATGAGGCTAATGGTGTTAAGAGCAGTAAACTTTGCTACATCAAAAAATCTAGTCAAGAGTACAATGTTCCCATGTGGAAACATTCATAAATAAACCTGGACCTCCCCTGGTGGGAAGACTTACAATCAGATCAAACATGTATTAATAAATGGGAGATGGAATTCAGGTACACTCTGTATGTACGCTCTTTCAGGGGAAATGACCGTAATCCTGATCATTATCTGGTAACTGCACAAGTTAGGAAAACACTGTTGGTAAGAAAACAAACAGCACAAAAGTTGGAGATAGAAAGATTCAATCTCAAAAAGTTAAGCGAGTTACAAGTTAGGAAACAGTATAAGATAAATATCGTGGGCTGGGATAGTGTAGTTGGTACAGCGACTCACTACAGGATGGACAATCCGGGGATCAAATCCCAGTGGGGGTGAGATTTTCTGCACCTGTCCAGACTGGCCCTGGGGCCCAGCTAGCCTCCTATACAATGGGTACCGGGTCTTTCCCAGGGGTAAAGCAGTTGGGGCATGGTGTTGACCACCCAACCCCATCTAGTGCTGAGGTTAAACAAAGAGCAGAACTATACATCTACTCCCCCTCTGGGCCTTTGTGGCCTGTTCTACGGTAAACTTTACCTTTACCTTTTATAAGATTAAAATCTCAAACACATCTGCAGCTTTAGAAATCTTAAATGATAGAGATGAAATAAAGTGGGCCTGGGAAAACATTAAAGAGAATATCAGTCTAGGTATGTATGAATGGAAGCAGCACAAGCAATGGTATGATGAAGAATGTTTACAATTTTTAGATCAAAGGAAGCAGGCTAAAATGCAGTGGTTACATGATCCAAAGGAATGTAAACAATCTGAATCATATAAGAGGTCAAGCTAGTAGACATTTCAGGAACAAAAAGAGAGAATATATAAAAGCTAAAATTCATGACCTTCAAACAAATAGTACGAACGCAAATATCAGAGACTTGTATACGGGCACCAATAACTTCAAGAAGGGTTACCAGCCCAGAATACAGTGATAGATGAGAAAAGTGACCTGGCTGCTGACACTCACTGTATTTTGGTTATGTGTAGGAATCAGCTCTCATCTACTGATCGCATATGTGGTTAATAATGTTGGGCAGACTGAAATACAAACAGCAGAGCCACCAATGCCTTAGCCCAGTGCCTGAGATTGAGATGGCTTGTGAAGAGTTAAAAAGATACATGGTGTGGCTATAAAATAACCAGACTGATGTTAGAACATGTTTTATTAAAAAAATTACACAACAGAAATGTTGTCACCCTCAATGTACTCTCCTTCCCGATCCCTACACCACTCCATGCTAATCTTCCACTGTTGGAAGCAATGCTGCAGGTCATCTTCTGATAGCTTATTCATGGGCTCCATTGCTTTTGCCTTCACTGGATCTACGGACTCAAACCTGGTTTCTTTTAACACAGACTTGATCTTTGGATTAAAAAAAAAAAGTCACATGGGGCTAGGTCAGGTGGGTACGGTGGATGTTCCAACACTTCCAATCTTGTGCTTCATCAAAAACGTCTTGACAGACAGGGCATTGTGTGCCGGTGCATTGTCTTGGTGAAGAACCCATGAGCCATTCTTCCTCATTTCAGGTCTTCTTCTTCTTCTCACCTGTTCACAAAGGTTTGTCAAAAACCTCCTTGTAGCAAACCTGGTTAACATTCTGAACTTCAGGCACCCAACCCATGTGAACAATCCCTCAGATGTCGGAAAAAAGATCATCATTGCTTTAAATTTGGATTTGCTCTGCTGTGCTTTCTTTTGCCTTGGTAAACTGGGGCTCTTCCAGTGCATGGATTGGTGCTTACTTTCTGGGTCATATTAAAAAAACCATGATTCATCACAAGTTATTATGTTCTCTAAAAAGTTTGGGTCATTTTCAATGTTTTGAGGAATGTCAGCACAAATGTTCATTCAAATTTCCTTTGTTCAAAAGTGAGAAGTCTCCGCACCATCATTGAACACACTTTTTTTCATGTTGAAACTGGTATGTAAAGTCTGTCGAACAGTTTCCTTGTCAACGTTAATTAACTCAGCAACCGCTCGAATGTTCAGGCGACGATTTTGTCGCACAATTTCACCAACTTTTTCAATGTTACCATCTGTTTCTGAAGTGCTGCGATGACCGGGGCGCTGATCGTCTCCAATCTCTTTCCTTCCCTCTTTAAACCTTTTAAACCACTCAAAAACTTGAGTAAGAGATGGACACTCATCACCATAAACTTTCTTCAACAAATCGTACGTCTGTGTAGTGGATTTTCCAAGTTTCACACAGAGTTTCACATTGACACCTTGCTCCATTTTAACACTTAACATGATTCCAATGGAAAACAAGAACACGATCCACTTCAAGCAAAGGTTACTGCCAAACTGTCTGCCGCACAACCTTGTAACTGTGAATGGAGGGTAGAGCACAAACCAATATCACACACCACTCGCTGTTGCCAAATAGCCACACCACATACAAATCACCACGTATTGACCCAATTCCATCAGAATTGATTAAAGCAGGAAGCAGGCTTATTACTATTTGGAATGAGGAGAAATTGACAGAGCAGTGAAAAAAGTCGATCATTGTACATATTTACAATAATGGCAACAAAACAGACTATTAATTATCAAGGCATATCACTTTTGTCACCTACATACAAACACAATAGGATGACAATACCAAAAAAATATAAAATTTTACCCGATGTCCTTCTGTCAAGGTTAACTCCGTATGCAGATGAAATTATTGGGGATGATCAGTGGGGTTTCTGACATAAGCAGATCAACTGGTGATCATGTATTCTGCATTAGTCAAATATTTGAGAAAAAATGTGAATAATACAATGAGGTAGTGCATCAGCTACTTATAGAATTTAAGAAAGCCTGTCATTCAGTTAGGAGGGAGGTCCTGTGTAATCTCACTCAGTTTGGCATCCAGCCCTATGCAACTAGGGGCGAAGAAAAATGTGTCTAAATGAAAGCGACAGCACAGTCCAAATGGCAAACATTTATTTTGACATATTTCCTATTAAGAATGTTCTGAAACAAGATGCTCTATTGCCATTGCTTTTCAACTTCGCTGCAGTATACATCTTTAAGAAGGTTCAGGCAAACCAGGAGGGCTTAAAATTAAATGGTATGAATCATAATGTGGTTTATGCAATTGATGTTAATATACTGGGTGGGAGCATACACACTATACAGAAAAACACAGAAGGCTTAGTAGTCACTAAAAAAGAGAATGGACTAGAAGTCAATGCTGAGAAAACAATGTATATTGTTCATGTCTCAGAACCAGCATGCAGGACAAAATCACAATATAAAGATAGGTAATAAAGCCTCTGAAAGGTGGAATAGTTAATATATTTGGGAACATCCCTAACAAATCAAAATTCCATGCATGATGAAATTAAGTGCAGACTGAAGTCTGGGAATGCTTGTTATCATTCAGTGCAGAATCTTTTGTCTTCCAGTTTGCTATCCAAAAGTATAATGATCAAAATATACAGACGCGATTTCGCCTGTTGTTTTGTATGGGCATGAGGCTTTGTACCTCACACACAGGGACAAACACAGGTTGAGGGTGTTTGAGAATAGAATGCTGAGGAATATATTTGGGCCTAAAAGGGACAAAATGACAGAACAGTAGAGAAGACAACACATAACAAGCTTTATGCTCTGTACTCCTCACCAAATATCATTTGGGTGATCAAATCAAGAATGAGATGGGCAGGGCATGTGGAAAATATGGGGGGCAGAGAGGTGCGCACAGGGTTTTGCTGGGTAGACCTGAGGGGAGGAGACCACTTGCAAGACCTAGGCAGAGATGGGAGGATAATATTAAAATGGATTTTAAAGAAGTGGAATGGGAATGTATGGACTGGTTTTCTCTGGCTTAGGATAGGGACAGGTGTCAGGTGTTTGTGAATGCAGTAATAAACCTTTGGGTTCCATAAAATGCAGGGAATTTCTTGGCTAGCCAAGGACCTGTTCACTTCTCAGGAAGAACTCTGCTCCATGGGGGTTAATTATAGATGAAGTCCTGAATTCAGTACATTCTAAAGCCAGTCAAGTTACAAAGCACTTTTCTAGAATGTGTAGGTTACTATTTGGTGCAGGACCAGTTGAATTGCATTTCTGTCTTCTAGACACGTCATTAATTACTCATTTAAACATCCTTAATATGCATCCAGCTAAATGCAGCTGAAGTTTAACTAAAACTGCTCACCACAGAGCTACATTAACATTAACACATAACAAAACTCTATGAAATTCTCAGTCTTCACCATTGGAAACTGAAAACATACAATGAGTCTGTAATGAAGGATTCATAATATATTTGGTAGACAATTTTATTGGTGCAGCACAGTTAACAGTCAGTTACACAGCCAGACACGGGCGACAAATTCTGCTGAGATGTAACATTCCTTCCTTCTCCTACTGAACAGTGCATAAAATGAGACTGGTTTTATGGTGTTATTAAATAGTGGTGTGATTTTATGTTAGTACCTTGGAGTAATGACATTGTTTTAGTGGTTATATAAACCCTATTCAGCCTATGTCAACCTCTCATTTGGTTCCAGTTATTTTGGCCTTCATGTAATTGTAATGTCCATTTCAACAGACCACTTTTCTAATGAATGACAAATGAAGAAAGATGTTTATATATCACATAAGACAATGCTTACAGCTCACACAAACAAACAATTCCTGCTACCACCGAACAATGCATTTGGTGAGCCAGTTATCCACAATTGGCCTCCAAATTCCCCATATTTAAAACTGCACGATTTTTACCTGTGCAGCCTGCTGACAGACAAGATTTTTGTCACCAATCCATGCATGTGAAGGGGAGGGAACCAAAAAAAAAAAAAACGATATTCCAATCACTTTGAACATCTTCCAAGAAGTGGGGTGTCCACTACTGCAAAATGTGTTGGCAAGATATGAGCTTGAATGCAGGGGGAAGTCATTCAGAAAATCCTTTTCCTTTTTGGGGGGG
>Ga0268261_10002563_pt1 | contig 13058 bp, 5 predicted proteins | sample TergutNc150P1_FD_190353 | JGI IMG/M metagenome (GOLD analysis project Ga0268261, IMG submission 190353) | Nasutitermes corniger P1 segment gut microbial community from laboratory colony in Florida, USA - Nc150 P1 (SPAdes) (version 2) | ecosystem: Host-associated > Arthropoda: Insects > Digestive... | reverse complement strand
CATATATATATATATATATATGACATTAGTAACCTAAGGGTTAATGATTTAACCCTTATCCTGCTAACGTGGAGAAAATGGTGAGCTAATAATGCCAGCAAATAGCAGATGGGATTTAATTCGGGGTTTGACGGGTTAAAGATTCGAGTCTTCATGGATGTCGTGACGTGTTGAGTTCCTGACAAATTGACTGATCATAGTGCCTTCATTTTTAGGGTCAGGTAGTCCCAGAAGACATTATTTCCTCTCAGACTGCTTAACCTTGGAGATGAAGGCACCACAATCCTTTAAAACATCAAGAGCTAAGACCCCAACATAACATCCCAGAGGAGTAATCTTCATGTAGTGTCCTGTTGTGTTACAGTTTGTATGTTCACCAACGGCTCTGAATCAAGTGAGGGGAAAGCTCGAGAAGTTGCAGTACACCATAAAGGCAGCTGACTGTGAATTCATTCCAAAGATGCAGGTCACTCTGAATGACGCTGATCTTGATACCGTCAAAAAATTGTTTGATAAATTGGCAGAAATACCAGATGTTGTGAGACTATATGATAACATTGCGTAGTGCACTGTGCGACTAGTTTAGGAATGGATGAGATTATTGAATTTGAAGGATTTTTAATATACAAGTGACCAATTACTGATAGCTTTTATTAAGTAATGCATATTAGAACACTTGTGCTTCCTTTCCAGTCCTACACTCATTACTTATTGTCATCCCAATACCACTACTGCCTCTTGATACAGCACGCAGTACACATCAAACAGCAGATCGGGCAAGCCCCAAAAATGGTTCAAACACAGTGCCGAGGAGAGTAATCCCTTGACCCTGCTGAGAATCAAATTTTGGTCATCCAATGCATCATTTCCTAGCCACTGTACTGACTGAGCACCTCCCACCTCAAGCTGGAAGTTATGTTTTATTAGAAGATGCACCACAATTTGAATTATGATTGGTCTTTTGTTTATAACTGATGTCAAATAACCTGTTTTGCATTTCTGCAAACAAATGTTAATACATTTCACACTAGAAGTTGAATTTCTGTCTTCTGCCCACTTGTGTGTAATAGAGACCCAATATAACAAGGAAGTTGTAACAGTGTGAAAAAATTATGCTATAACAGATTTATTGCAGGCAGTTTAGAGCCTGGAAATATATAAAATGGCACAAATATCAGTGAATATGTGCAGTTATCTCACTGTAACCAGTGAAAACGTGGGAGAAACGTCAAAAACAGAGAAAGAAAGGTTTTATCAGTTTGATGTTTTAATTCACTAATCTCCGGAAGTACATTCACTGTGTACACATCTGTACAAGACAGCCTTTAAAATTTAGATTCAACAATTGCCATAACCTGGTATCTTGTGTAAATTTGATCCTCTAAATCTTATAAGTGATGGATCTACTAACTGTGCAAACACAGATGGCCTCATGTTTCTTCTACTTATATCAATCGTTTCAAAGCCAGAAACTTCAGTATTAGCACCACCACTGTGTTGTGCACTAGGATTACAAAAATCTTGTTTCTGTTTTGGATTAGTTGGAGCCTCTTTTGAATTTTCAACATTGTGAGTTGTGTCATTTTGTATGGCGTTTTCAGATTTCTGTTCATTTGTTTCAGTATCCTCCTGCTCTTGAATCCTTTTATTTTTTTTACATTCTAATTCCACGCTCACACAACTTTTATTCAGGATTTTCCCTTTTTTCTTCTTTTCCTTTCCTGCAGTACTCCTACAGTTTACAAAGACACACTTTTCACTAGTGATTGACAGTTCTTCACAGTTCTTCCTATCACAACTCATAGCTTCAGTTTCCTCTAAATTATATCGCACAAGTTCATCTTCTTGAATCTCAGGGGTCTTTTCATCTTTACTGTGCTTTCTTTTCTTCTTTTTCTTTATCTTATGATTTCTAGTTTCTTCTTCCACAATTTCATGATCTTTCTTATCACTGTGATAAACTCCGGTATCTCTATCAACCGATTTCCTACAATGTTTCAGCTTCGTGGATGAATCCTTTTTGTGTACCAAATTATCTGTTACTGCAACATGGTGATAGTCCACAGATTCAACATTCCCTTGAAGTGAATTCATTTCATATTTGTTTTTAGATGGGTAATAGATTTCAGGAACAAAACTCTCAAACTCACTCACTCTCTTGCCTTGTTCAGTTATTTCATCCTCATCTTCCATTTTCATTTCCTGTTTCCATTTTATTTTCTTTTTCTTACAATTCAACCCACTTCTACTCTCACCATTCAATATTGTTATCTCATTTTTGTCTGCTTCAACTTCTTTCCCATATGCATCTGTATGTTCAGTGTCTTTTTCTTTCCATTTCTTTTTCCTTTTTCCTTTATTATTTTCAACATCACAGGTGTTCATGTCTTTCTCACTGTATGATTCTTTAACACTTACTCTTCCCTCCTGTTTCAGTATTTCTTCTTCCTTCAGCAAATGTTCTTCTGCCACTTGCTCTAGTTTTCTTTTCTTGCTCTTGTAATTATAGCAATTGGCACTATCATTCATATTATTTCCATCTGTTCCTTGCAAAACTTCCTTTCCAGCCTTATCTTGGTTTTCTTTTTGTTTCCTTTTCGTTGTACATTCCTGCATGAAGCTACTGCCTTTCTGTTCAAAGTGATGCACATTTTTTTCACAATACTGATCAGAGTCTGTTTTTTCATCCCCTTTTTCATCTTCCTGCAGCAAATATTCTCCTTCATTTGCTTCCTCATCCGTTTTTCTCGACTTTCTCTTACACTTGAAACCATATGCACTACCATCATTCAGTGTTAACTCATTTTCTTTTGTTTCTTGTCCATCAACTTTTTCTCCCTGGCTATCTGATCTTTCAGCATTCCTATGTTTTTGTTTCTTTTTTGTTCCTACTTCAGCTCTGCAGTCTATCCTCACTTGTTCTTTTTGTTTCTCTGCATGACTCTCTTCAGGTGCAGTATCCACACTTTTATATTTCTTTTTACTGAAGTAATCACTCATGTTGCCCCCATTTACAGTTGTTACTCCATACAAATTGTCTACTTTTCCTATAACAGTGTCCATGTCATTTTTACTTTCCGTAATACTGCTGTTATCTGTAATATGACTGGACTGCTTAACACCAAGAATACAAGCCAAATCCTTATCACTGTAATTGGTTAAGTCCTTCCCACGTGTGAACTTCTGATAACTGGAACAGCGAGACAGAAATATGTATTACGCTTTTACACTTTATACACCTAAATAATTCACCACCACTTTATAACAACTGCAAAATTCCAAATAGGTGTCTCAAATACCATATTTACACAGATATAGACTCCATGCAAGCAAGGTCAACACCTTGGTTTTTAGAAGGTGAAATTCCCTGCAACAATACCCTGAGTAACTGTTCTTAAACAAAGACAACAGGTTTGTGTGAGACAGCTGGTAAATGGTGGGAGTAGTGAAGTTCGCAAATGAAGAAATGATCATAGTCTGTACTACATCCATTTGTATTTTATCATTTCTTGGGGTTTTATTTTACAATGATGGTAAAATCTCCAGTACAAGGTTACCAAAAAAGTCACATCCTCTCACAGTATGTCCTTCCACATGACAAAAGTGGCAATAAATACTGTCAATATAGCATGATCCAGAGCATTTAGTGGTGTCTTAAATCGGTTCATACCATTGTGATTATAATAATAAGGATATGGAAAAAATCTGTCAATCATTTGGACAAAAACATGTTGTAATAATCCTCCATATATTAATAATAAAAACCCCTTAGTTGTGACTGACTGATATTTTCCTATATGTCTATCATTTGGTAGTGGTTTGCCACTTATGATGACAAAGACAAAGTTTTGCTGATGAAGTAGACTGGTTTGTCACCAGACATCATACCAATAGCTGAAGAATTTGTGTCCCTAACCTTCACTTCATGTAATTAAATGTGTAATTAATGGCAACATCATTCATAATGGCTGCACCTAATTTTGGACAGAAATTTTTAATAAAATGTGCAAACCATTAAAATTTGGAAGTACCTGCCATGTAAGGGCAATGCAGGAAAGGCTCCATGAATTTTGCAGCGAACATTAGACTCATGTGAGCAATCAGCTTCACACACTGGTTGCTCTCAACCTTGGGGAAAGTCTGCAGTACTTGTTGCACAGGAGATGGCATAAAACACATGGACTTGAACATACAGTAATAATATACCAACTCCAGTACTGACTGCATCAACAGTTATCAAGTACACAGTCAGTAATGAATGACTGATATGTTGGCAGCAGTATAAACTTTGTATACCTGCAGTTATTTATTTCAGCAGCAGTTATTATTGCTCATTTAATTGAAAACCATGTTTGCAGCACAGTTCAGGCTACAAAATCCATGTATTTGCACATCTAAATCTCTGAATGTACAATGTACTCACTGGACACGAGCACGAGACTGTCGAGATCGATTCTCTAGTGATTCATTCCTCTTGTCAGACACTGAAGCATCATGAGAGTTGCCCAGTTCAGCCAGCAAGTTCTCAAACTGTGACTGCTGTTCCAGCCACTCCTGACCATGCTCTTTGAAGCCAATACCTACAACATGAGCTAACTTTATCATACATTCAAGGTCACAATGCAGATCTCTGTATGTTGGTATGGTATGCCCCTTTTTTATGGTGAAAACAGCTGTTAGTTTGGTTTCAGAACTTTCCCTAACCTTTCCGAACTCACATATCAAGGAATTTATTGTCAAAATTTATGTCAGCTACCTGCATTATACAATTGATATTAAGCACAAATGTTTTGTCAACAAACAGCATTCATCCCAATGAATCTTATCAATATGAGACAGTTCTGCATGTCATTACTTTTTTCGACCATCAATATCAATTACAGCATTGCGAGAAATGGAGAATATTTAATTTGCTCATGTAATAACACTATTTACAGTAACGTTACTTCCAGTTTTGTACCTTCATGAGCAGCTTTTGTGCTGCAACTGAGTAGAGCCATATGGCACTCCAGAATCAGCCACTAGAGCAAACTGGAAAAAAATAAGGACAAGCCCCAAGACAATCAAAAGAAACTGCATGAGGAGTAATCATTACACAAGGGGTTACATTACAATTGATCAGACGAGAAGTTGGAGGGATGACTGCCAACCCTGATGCTGCATTTTGGTTGACTTAGGGAGCCAATGAGAAAAAGATACTGATTTGACAGACTGACCTAGACATAATTACATATATGAGTACAGTACATCAGTCATTGGCACTTTCTCACCACATCAAACCTTATGACAGAGACAGAGGATTTTGGAACTGACTGTGACAGGGCCAAGATCCTGAGTGCACTTTAATTAATTCACTTACCATGAAACCATCAAGTCATGTATAAAATTCTAATATCCTTCAGCTCGATGCTAGCACTTACACGTACAGGGTTTATTGATGTGTACTGCTAAGGATATCTAAACAAGATCAGAATCTTGTCTAATTAGTAAAACCAAAAAGAAAGGAGGATCTATAAAACAACCTTTTGTTGGTTATGGAACAGGTGAAACAAATGTTCATGACATTAAAAACAATAACAATACAGACACCCATAATAAAATATAGGTCTGTAAAACTGTTTAAATACATTTATCATTTAATATTTTTATGCAGGAAACTGTTTCACAGGGATACATATAGAATGGCACATTATACACTTTTGACTTATCCTTGGCAGTGTCCCTCTCCATTACCCCAGTAATCAAGATCTGCACTTACAAAAAAGTATAGTGTAACAGAAAAGTGACAATAGAGGCCAGTGAATTAGTGTCTACTCTTTCCAGACTTTTCCCAAAGAAGACACTTGACCATTAGCTGTGCAGCAAATGTTCATACACATGTAGCTGTACAGGAAATTTTACACTTTTACAAGAGAAGGGTGGTGTTTGTCTCATGTATACAAAGTGTAACAGCTTAAAATCAGGCATAATTCTTTTTGTACTCTAAATCTTGAACTTGCTACTGACAATCGTTTATACAGACAGATGACCCTAAAAGTACATCTTTTGCATGCAAATTATATGGAACTTGTTCATTGCAACAGGCAGCACTATTACAACAATTACACGCCTTTAACATCCTGCTAAAATGATTTAAATGAACTGCATACATCATTACAGTAATTATTAAATACTATTAATAACAAATCAAAGAAGCAAATGGGAAGAAAGTCATCTGCAGAAATTATAAAAACATTAAATGCTCATCCATTTCTAAGAAGTTTAAATTGTTTAGCTGGAGCTGACATACGACCAACATTCAAACTGTTCTCATTAAGATTGTCTGTGGTTTACCCACCTCTTGCCATTTCATTTTACTCCAACATACAAAATAACTCCCTCTTTTTCATTCAGTGATTAATAATCTTGTGATTTCAAACTTCATTAATAAATTACTTAGAAATACACTATCATTTCAGTGACCAGAAAGAAGATAGTTTTGATTATGCACCAACATATATTACTTCCACATGCATAAACTCGGCTCACACACTTACATGTCTTGTCATTCTTATATGCTACTTTGATCTGTTCCGTGATGCCCTGCTCCTTAGCTCCCAACCCAAGGCCTGGCTTCCACCCCATCTTCTCCAGCATCTGCTGACCAAACTTACAGGCATCTGTAAGTAACCACATCAAGTGATATGATTATTGCATATATCCTTACACTTGGCACAGTTTGTCTGAAGGTGACTAACCTTCAGCAAACTCCAATTTCAGTTACAGGTTGAGGCATGCTGGGTATGTTATAGTGTTTTATTCAGCAATGCTACCTGTTACTAACACTGCATAGTATTGATGGTCAAGGATGAATATTAAGGAGCACTGGAGGGATGATGGTGACAAGGCTGAATTGAAGTACAAGAAAGAAACCTGTGCCAGTGTCACTTTGTCCACTATAAACTCCACACAAACTGCCCTAGGACTGAACCTAGGTCTCCACAGTGAGAAGCTAGTGACAAACTGCCTGGTCTATAGCATGCTTGAATATAAAGGTGTATACTAGAAGAACCTACCACCAACCACAACAATTGTAATTTCATTCTGTACAAACTATGTCAACTATATAGAAAGCGCTTTAACTATATTTTAATTTGAAAAACTTTTAATGCCACATATATATCTATACACAACTGATATCAACTGTGGAACATACTGTTGCAAGTAAGGAGAAAGGTCTAGAAGTAAATGCTGAGAAAACTAAGTACATAGTCATGTCTTGAGATCAGAATGCAGGACAAAATCACAGTATAAAGACATAATAAAGCCTTTGAAAGGATGGAACAGTTCCAATATTTGGACACAAATCAAAATTCCATTTAGTTAGAAATTAAAGCAGACTGCAGTCTGAGAATGCTTGCTATCACTATGTGCAGAATCCTTTTTGTCTTCTAATTTGCTACCCAAAAATATAAAGACTAAGATACACAGAACTACATTTTTGCCCATTGTTTAGTATGGGTGTGAAACTTGGTCACTCACATTCAGGGAGGAATGCAGGCTGAGGGTGTATGAGAATCGGGTGCTGAGGAGGATATTTGGGCCTAAGAGGGACAAGGTAACAGGGAGTAGAGAAGACCACATAATGAGGAGCTTAATGATTTGTACTCGCCAAATATTATTCGGGTGAACAAATCAAGAAGAATAAGATTGGTGGGGCATGTAACATAAATGGGGGATAGTAGAGGTACATACAGGGTTGTGGTGAGGAAACCTGAGGGAAGGAGACCACTTGGAAGACTTAGGTGTAGATGGGAGGATAATATGAAAATGGATCTTCAGGATATGGGCTGGGGGCCATGGGCTGGATTGATCTGGTTCAGAAGAGGGACAGGTGACGGGCTCAAGTAGATGCAGTAATGAACCTTCAGGTTCCATAAAATGCGGGGAATTTCTTGACTAGCTGAGAACCTGTTAGCTTCTAAAGAAGGACTCTGCTGCATGGAGTTGGTTAGTTAGTTATCATACTACAGGTTATGATACTTTGTATATTATATTGCACCTTTTGTTGCTGGTTTTAATAGTGGCACATTGTACTTGTTGACATTGGTATTCTTCTACCAAAACATGTCGGAGTAGTGTCTTTACTAGTATTAGTATTAGTATTTTATTAAACGTTCCTTAAATCCATACAAGGAATAACCAAACCCCTTAGATATAGAATTTGTCATAACAAATGCAATGCATAATGCAATACACAAAATATACATGCCATAAAAAGTATAAGTCTTCATAAACCAGAAAACAAGTATATAAAAAATGACAAATAAAAATGTAAATGAACACCATGTCAATAACACGTAATATATATGTTTCCATTATTAAAATATCAACTTCATATATATTTGATATTGCGCATTTGGTTGGTATAATAAACGAATACATTGATCAGTAATGCACGGAATGGGCTACTTTAAAATAACTGGGTTTATAAAGATACAAGTTATCAAAATTATCTAAGAGATCAAAAATACAAATGATTTAAATAAGATTCGATTCGGTTCCTTTGTAAACACCTAGTATTGATGTCGAAAATGGGGGCGGGGGTGAAAATCGCATGGGATACATTTATGTGCCGAGTAAACAAGTATTATATATGTGCGTGACGAGCAACTCTTAGAGTTGTGTTGGGTAAGGTTTAGGGGTATGTTTTGTCGGCGGAGAGTATGAAGTATACACTGGCAATGAATGCCCTGCTCTGGAGTAACGCAACATGCCATCAGTTCATAACCGTACAAATCAACACTAAATGAGAAACTGTTGAATATTCATTGACTTTGTCACATGGCAGCATTTTAGGTTACGTACCTTTACTCCAAAAATTTCCACGTGGATTTAATGACCATTTTTCACGTTTCCGTCTTTCGGCTAGCATATTATAATTCAATCGGATCTGTAACTTACGTAAGCAATATACACCTTAAATGGCATTCTTAATACATTATTTATTCCCAACACATTACACCTCAACTATTTCGAACAGGAGACATTCCACGGTTCACCACCGAACGGCAGCCACGTGTTATCTTTGCTAAATTAACTCAGTGTCATGTAAAATAAATTATAATACAAAACAAAAGTAGGCAACAACTTTGTTGGTTCTCATCGGCGTTGTTGTTTTTTCATTACTGTTGATTATCAAAACTTTATGAATAAAGTTAAGGTTGTAATATATATTGTTGAGATACATAAATTGTGACCTGTGACCTGGATAATCCGTGGTTGTGACGGAAGTGACGACGGAATGTTGGTAGCGCACGCATTTAGTGCGTGGCGCTCGATGATGTTATTGTTAGCGAGTACGTTGTACTCCGTACGTTGATCTATATCCCAAACTAGATAATCTGTGGTCTGGTGAATTTATGGTCAGTGGTCTGGAGCTGGAGTGATGATAAACGGCGGAGAGATGGGCTGTGATCTATAAGAACGGTTGTGGTAGTTATAGGTTAGCGGTGGCAGAGGTAGCGTGATCACCCTGTGCGTGACATGATGGTGAAAGAGTCGGTGCAAGACCGTGATAGTACCATAAAAAAGCGCCGTAAAGGCGGTAGTAGCAATACGTCTGCAACTTCAGCAAAAGTCCCCGAAGGCGATGTTTATAAGGTTTGTGAGATATGAATGACAAATTTCATGATATACCTGTATGAAGCTTGATAAAACATTACCATGTCTGTATGTCAGTAGCTTATTGCAGCAAGACCTACAGTAAACAGAGTTGGTATTAAGTAATTGAGATCCCAATTTTACATTCCGTATGGTACATGTTGCGTATGATTTCTAGCCTCAGTAATTAACACACTGAATGTAATTGCGTATTTTCACCTCTTATGATGAAGGTCTGAAGATGACCAAATTTGGTCAAACATGTTGTTTGAATAATATAATTAGCAGAAAATGCATGAAATAAATGTTGCGTTGATGGTATGAATTTCACTGACCAAAATTCCACTGTATCTAATTACGTTCACCACCCCTGCTGCATATGTGCCACTTTTGCATGTTTCTGCCATATTTGATGGGGCTGTGCCGTGGCTTAATTTAGTCACCAACCTGTCATTGGTAAGGCCTGGGTTCACTGGGACAGCTTTTTTCTCCAGGTATTTTAGTTTTTCTCTTTCATTGTTATTCCAATAGTGCTCCATGTTTATTCATTTATCCATCACTGACACTATTTAACATCAGTAGATGAGAGCATTGTTAAGTGCCCCAAATATAAAGTGTCAGGTTGCTACGTTACAGCCTACTGAAACCCCACCATGAGTTTCTGGATATGCTGTATTGTAGGTTATCGTCTGTTCTTGGTTTCAGAATGTAATTGAGTTTGAGGAAGCCGAGGCTTCTGCTCGGGATCCCGAGAAGGATGTGGTTCTGTTTCGTAAAACATGTGATGATATTCGTAAGCTGATGGAACAAATTGCTGAGCTGAAAGCAAAGAATGCAGGTGTGAATAGTGAACAGATACTAGCAGAGATAACAGAAAATCGTATCCAAGCTTCATTGTTGTTTGTTGTGTTAAAAAAGTTGAATCGCCTGGAGAAATTCCGTACAAAAATGTCACGAGACACCTTAAATCGTGAGAAGCAGCAAGTGGATAGTTACCATCTCCAATTACAGAACTTGCTTTATGAAATCCTGCATCTCAAGAAGGAAGTGACAAAATGTCTCCAGTTCAAGTAAGTGTAATGTGAAGCATGGAACTTATACTGTTCTTTGTTCTGATTTTTCTATGCCCCAAATACAGTTATGTTTTATTTGGAAAAAACTTTGACTTTATGTCTCAATAATGTTTGTTTTTCTCTCCCTGTGTGAATAAAAATGGAACCTACAAGAGAAATTAAGAAGACAAGCATAAAGAATTTATCAGCCTTCCTTGTTATATGGTAAATCCCTTGGAGATCAGGGGACTTAATATGAGTGAAATTTTCAAGCTAGGTTGGCTATTTGGGTTTGTCAGACACACCTTCCTTACACTTCCAAAATCTGCTGTTTGTTTCAGTTTTCTTCTCAGGAGGGTATTGTAATGATCTAATCCTACAAGTGACATGCCTGCCAGCTAGATTGGTGGAATAGAATGTACAGTAATTTAATCAGAATCTCATACAATTTCAAACACTGTACAACTGTTCTGTGTAAGAGACATATTAACTGAACTTATATTACACCTAACAGTACAGTGACAGCATTGTACAGTTTTATTATTCTGTGATGTGTCATTCTACATGTTTTGGCTAACTTTAGCCATCTACAGGGAGATTATTAACACAAAGGAATTCTAATTTTGATATAGGAAGAATGTATCACAGTTATCTGTGTGCAGTAATTAGAATATCAAATAGTTGAAACATTTTTCAGTATTATATATATATATATATATATATATATACAAAAGGAGCTTGGGTAGCATAATTAGTATAGCAGCTGTGTTGCAGGCTACTTGGTCCAGTGTTTGAATACCAGTAGATTGAGAGATTTTTCTCTTCTCAGAAACGTATACACTGGCTGTGGGGCTTTATCCTGGGGGTAAAGCTGTTGAGGGGTGAGGTTAACCACTCACTTCCCTCTTGTGCCAAGGTTAAGAATGAGTTGAGCTATATCTCTGCTCCCCCTGTATGCCTTCATGAAATAAACGGGGAAGACTTAACCTTTTTTACCTTTTGGGTATGTACAAGATAAAGTCGGGTTCAGACATTAATTAAGAGTCTGCAGTTTTTCTTATGAACCATTTCTTCTTATGCGTTATGATATTATTTACACTTATTCTGGAATCAAATATCTGTGTATGTACATTCACCTTCAATCATGAATTGGGAGTCCTATGAAGATAATTGGATATAATTAAAGCATCATTAATGGTATAGTATTCAAATTACTTTTGGTGTTTACTGTAATACAGCTGACATAAAAGGTATACTGAATTATGCATGCTGTGTGTAAGTACCGTATGTTGAGTAGTGATGTAAGATCTATATTAAACCAGTCTAGATTGAACCTGTTTACACAACCTACCTAGATGTTATGCCTTTGTGTTGCAACTGAATATCATACACCATATCACAGAGGGGGTTGTGTTCTGCTGTGTTTTGTTCGTTGACTAAAATGGCCTGATAATGGTAAAATTGAATATGGAGGATATCGAGACTGTTCATGCATAAACCTCTTCGTGCTGGTTGTATGAATTTTGTGATATACATCAGGACATACTCACATTGTTGACTGAGTAAGTGTTTATCGTGGCACTTTAAAATAAGATATCAAGAACACCAAAGATACATCAAAATAATCCATAATCTGCCTGTGTTCAACACTTAATCTTCAGCGTGAGTATCGCCTGATGCATGAAACCATGGTATTAATACAACCAGCTCAAAAAGGTTTATGCATGAACAGCCTAGAGAATTTCTATATTCAGTTGTACCATTATTCAGCCATTTTAATAAATGAAGAAAACACAGCAGAACACACCTCCCTCTGTGATATGATGTATGATATTCAACTGCAACACACATGCATATAGCATAGAGACATAACATCTGTATAGGCTTTGTCAACAGGTTCAGCCTAGATTGGTTTATTATGGGTCATATGCCACTACTCACCATGTGGTATGTACACACATACATTATGCAGTTCTGTACTTTTTTGTCATCTCTGTTATAGTGAAAAATAAAATTAAGTTGAATACTATACCATTAATGAGATTTTAATTATATTCAGTTATTTTTACATTACTGCAGTTCATACACAATTGAAGATGATTGTACATATATACATACATGTTTGATTCCAGAATATGTGTCCAAATTATAAAGCATAAGAAGAAATAGTTTTTAATAAGAACTGCAGACTCTTAACCCTTTAAAACCCGAATTAAATCCCATCTGCTATTTGCTGACATTATTAGGAGCTCACCATTTTCTCCACGTTACCAGGATAAGGGTTAAATTATTAACCTTTAGGCTACTAATGTCATATATATATGGAGCACCCATTCTTGATGTTTCTAGATCACACACAACGAC
>Ga0268261_10002562_pt1 | contig 13059 bp, 13 predicted proteins | sample TergutNc150P1_FD_190353 | JGI IMG/M metagenome (GOLD analysis project Ga0268261, IMG submission 190353) | Nasutitermes corniger P1 segment gut microbial community from laboratory colony in Florida, USA - Nc150 P1 (SPAdes) (version 2) | ecosystem: Host-associated > Arthropoda: Insects >... | reverse complement strand
AATTGGAGAGGAATAACTTTACTAAACACAATAGGAAAGATACTGGCAATTATTATACATAATAGACTCAAAGAAGAACTGGAGCCCAAAATGAGACCAGAACAAGCTGGATTCAGAGCAAATAAAGCATGCGCCGATCATATTAACACACTTCGAATAATTGTCGAGCAGTCAACAGAATTTCGTGCACCGCTTCAATTAGTTTTTATAGATTTCCAACAGGCCTTTGACACCCTGGCACGTAATGCAATCTGGCAGGCCCTAAAAGAAAAAGGTGTACCACAGAAAATAATTGCTATCATAAAAGCTATCTATGAGCAATCAACATACAATGTCCTACACAAGAATCTGATATCAGAACCGATAACGGTGTTGAATGGAGTAAAACAGGGATGTATTCTCTCACCCCTGCTGTTTAATGTCACCCTAGATTATGTGATGTCTAAAGTATGTAAAGAATCTGAAGGCATAAGATGGGGAATATGGGGTAAACTTATGGATTTAGATTACGCTGATGATATTTGTCTGCTAACTCACTCTACAAGAATAATGCAAAAAATACTTGAGAGACTAGGAAAAGAATGTGCAAAAGCAGGTTTAACGATTAATGTAAAGAAGACAAAGGAGATGCGTATTGCCCTGAATAGCAAACAGCCCCTTCGTATATACAATGAAAAAATTGAAAGAGTGACACAATTTACATATCTGGGTAGCATTATTGATAACACAGGGGGAACGGAGGCAGACATCATGGCTCGCATACAAAAGGCCCAGATAGCATTTAGTGCACTAAATAAGATTTGGCAATCAACAACATATTCAACGCAAACCAAACTTCGCATCTTCAACACGAATGTAAAAGCAGTTTTACTCTGTGGCTGTGAGACCTGGAAAAACTCGAAATATATAACAACTAAACTGCAAGTCTTCATCAGCAAAAGTTTGAGGAAAATCTTAAGAATCTTCTGGCCGGACCAGATAACAAATAACGAGCTGTGGAAGGGCAAGAAACAACCAAAAATAGACTTGCAAATTAGGAAACGCAAGTGGGGATGGCTGGGACATACACTGCAGAAACTGATGGAAGATATAACCAGACAAGCCCTAGAGTGGAACCCCCAAGGTAAACGGGGTAGAGGGAGACCGAAGAACACATGGCGAAGAACGGTGCTAGAAGAGGCCAAAGGAATGAAGAAGACTTGGGCAGAGATTAAGTGCGACGTGAAGAATAGAGTGCGATGGAGGATTCTTGTGGATGCCCTATATTCCACAGCGGAATGATGGGACTATTGATTGATTGAATTATGAGGAAACCACTTTCATTTCAATAGATGTGTTGCCTCTTACAAGCATTAAAAGACTGGTCACACAATTAAAACAGGAATGCACATAAAAACAGATGAGTCTGAGGAAGACACATGGCTCTGAAAGGTACTGTTTGCACAGTTTTTGCCATCCGTCCACAGTCATCCAAATGTAACAAGGCCCAAATTATCTCACCAATTTTAAACAGCAGGTTCCAACTAAATGCTGCTACTTATCTACCAAACTACATAAAAGACCATAACCAAAATAATATAATATGTGTTTGCTACTTAAAGCACTGTCTAACCTCAGATTATTGCCCATGTAGCTCTTGTTCATTCAGTTTACAATGTGTTGCAAATATTCGACTGACTGTCCCACTAAATGGCAAGAGCCCTTCTGGAGAAACTAACCATTCCTCAGTTAGTCAAGTGGATCGCAGAATTTTACTGAACCCAAAGGTTCATTACCATGTTCACAACAGCTTGCCATCTGCCCTCCAAGCCAGATCAATGCAGTTCATGGCCTCCCACCCTATCTCTTTAACAGCCATTTTCATATTACCCTCCCATCAATACTTAGGTCTCTCAAATGGTCTTTTTCTTCAAGTGTCCCAAAAAACCGAGTATACATTTCTCTTCTCACCACATATCTCACATTCCCAACCCATTTCATTATCCCTGCTTTGATCAACCTACTAATCTTTGGTGATAAGTAAATATTATGAAGTTACATACAATCCAGGGCAGCTGACAGATGTCATGTGAAAATAAAACACACTTTTTTTAGTGTCACTGAAAGGGAGGCATTTTCCTATCCTTCTCCTTTCTTCAGTTCCTTGTACCCCTCCACACACTATGAAATACCCTGGGTTCTCACAAATATTACTATGAAGAATGTTGTCTTTGGAGATGTCATTCCATGTAGCTGGCAGATAAATACAGTTTTGGAGAGAACCAGAGCCCCCACCTTTAGGGTAAACAGGCAGTAAGTTCATCCCGTATGTTGGTACTTACTACACTACCCAACTATGCATACCAGAAGTATTTATTAATGTTTATTTTCTAGTACCTTTGGTTTGCTGCAGTATCACTGTGTGACATGTTCTGTACTTGTTGCTGCTGCCCCTCCAGCTGCTGCTGGTGGATGTGTGTGTTGGTGATGGTGTTGATGCAAATCTTCTTCCACCCTTGCAACATGGTCTTCATGCATGCGATTTAAGTCTGCCATGGCCTACATTAACGTTACACATAAAAATTTATTTCATATTTACCATGATGAATAGACAACTCTGAAGTGGTTATGATTAAATTACAAGCTTTGTAGAATACCCAGATAAAACATTTTTCAGAAAAATTAAAGACACGGTAAATTACAAATTACATATAATAAAAAATATGAATGTCAGTAGAAAGGGAAACACATTCCACTTCAGCACAATTTTTACTCTTGGACTCTGCCACTTCATCATCATCTGTCCATATTATAACTGTTATAGTTAGTTTAGGTTTTATGAGGTGTTAAAATTTTACGTTTGATGGATTGGATGGATTTGATTAAATTAGTAATTTAGTTTGGGTGGAATGGCGAGTGTAACAGATTTGTATAGAAGCTTACAGGGATAGAGGGTTATACAGTGTGAGAGGGTGAAAGAGAGATAGAGAGAGAAGACCAGTAAGACATGGGAAGATTATGCTAGTACGATACGGGAACAGTGTTACTTAAGTGAGCCAACAGAAACAAAGTATTTTAAATTTTGACTGTTGATTCCATTAGGGAGTATTGGGATTTAAACAGTTAGCTAATTGGGAAGAGTAAGAATATTAAAGGGGGGATGGATTTGAACTGTGCGAGTTTGAAACCTTAACGTAAGGGAGTAGTTTTGTTTTCTATCCTGGAGGTGACAAGTTGTGTATGTGATACCAAGGTTAGCAGTGCATACATTTTTCAAAAACGCAACTATACAAGCAAACATATGTAAACTCTAATAATTGTGAAATAATACAAATAATATTAATAGTGTCCCATTATTTATAAAATTACTGTTCCGCTACTTAGAACACTTAGATTCCCTGGGAGTAAGACATGCGACCGACTGATGAGCTGGGTTAGGTTATAGTAAATGGCACCCAACGTGGGGCTTGAATTCTAAGTGGCCTTGAGGACAGAGAAAACATCCCTGTGAAAATTAATGGAAGACAAAAAAAAGCCAAATTCAGAGAAACAAGGATTAGCCAGATACATACAAGACGCCTACAACAGAGAGGAGTGTGTGCGAAGTCACCCAGGTAGAACGTTGGAGGTGCTGAAACATCGGGAGGCAGCGAAACGTCGTCACGAGTCCAGAGTCAAAGCAAATACCCATATGTCACCCATCGGAAAAGGAAGCAACGACCTGTCGGCATTAACGGCAACTGCTGTAAGAAAAGTGACTGTGACAAAGCATCTAGTGCGTGTGTGCAAGTGACAAGCGATACGGCCAGCAGCAAGTCGCCTGCCGACCTCAGAAACTAGAGAGTACGGGCGAGTAGGTCTAAATCTAACTTCATGGCCACTAGAAGATTAGGTAATAGAAGTTATTCTGTAGTCAGTTGGGCAGATAATGACCGTAGTGAAAATATGGAAGATAGTAATGTCACCTGTTTTGAATCAGATCCTGAAGTTACAGTTAGGGAAAATCTTGCATTAGAACAGGCAGAACAAAATGCAAATATTGTCGTTACAAGCAATGATAACGTAATTATCTGCACTGATTCTAACACAGAGAAAGAGAGTATGTCTGCTACTTAATTGCAGGAATTTCTGAACACTTTAAAGCAGGCCATTCAGTCTGAAATTTGTAAGCAGACAGCAGCCATAGAAGAAAAATTAACAGCTGAGAGCACTAAGTAGTCTGCCGAGTCAGCTAAGCAGACAGCAGCCTTAGAAGAAAAATTAATGGCTGAAAGCAGTAAGCAGTCTGCTGAATCAGCTAGGCAGACAGCAGCCTTAGCAGCTGCTATGGATTCTAAGTTAGCCTCTGCTAAAGAGGGTTTGAAATCTGAACTTAGACATGAAAACGAAAAATTGGCTGAGAGCCTCATAGCTAGATTTGAGTCAGCAAATGCTGCAACTTGAAAGGAGTTCAATGCAAAAATAAGTTCAGAAATAAGAGTAGTCTCAGACAAGATAGGTGATGTAAGTAGGGACACTGAAAATAAAATTACTACTTTGAACAATACCATTAAGAGTGTGCATGAATGTATGAATAAAAGGATGAATGCACATGTGGTCCAGACTAGGAAAGAAACAGATTGGCAGGGACAAGAAATTACAGCAGCTTCAAGTTCATTGCTAGCCAGTATTAGGGAACACAAAGAACAGATGGGAGTAACAATTGAAAATTTAAGTCACAAGATCAGAAAATCCAAAGAGTATGTGGATAGCAAGTTCAGTAGAGTTTCAGGGGAAATCCAAGGTATTAAACAACATAGTGCAGCTGAGATATGAAGGTTAAGTGCAACTTAGGAGATTTGTGCTCTAAGCTAGTGACAGGGACATCAGACTGCACATCACCAGCTGTTCCAGTCAGGGATGATGTCAGGTCAGGGGCAGTGCAGCAGGTAGATAGTGTAATAAATGCAGCTGGGTCTAACAATGCACTTCCTAGTGTGCCTGGAGAGAATGGTGTGAATGGTTGCAGTAGATCTGTGTGTACCGATGTTACTCGTAATAGTGTTATTAACCAACCAACAAATTCATGTAGCTATGGAAATGTAAATGTTACATCTGACTTACATGCGAAAAGTGCAGAGGTTTGTGAATTAACTTTACCTACCTTCTCAGACAGCACAAAGCAAGTTCCTATTCACTTCATTAGGGACCTTGACCAGTACTTCAATCTCAGACAGACACCTGATGAATTACGCCTACCTTTGGTATTTAGAGCAATCCAAGAACCTTTCGCAAAGCAGTGGCTGTGCAGTTCCTTTGATAAACTGAAGGGTTACGATGAGTTTAAGAAAGCCTTTATGGAATTACTTTTGAATCCAAGCCATCAGGCCGGTATTAGATGTTCGATCTATTTAGACAAGTACAACCCAAATTCTGGAGAATCCTACATAAATCATTATATTAAGTATGCAAACCTAGTGTCTACACTAGATCCACCCATAATGGAGATGGATTTGTTTTCAGCGATGACATCGCATTTTGAACCTAGAGTGCAACAAGGACTGATTTGTGGGAATTTCCAAAGTACCCAAGATGCATTAGTATTCCTCGTTATACATCAAGGACTCGGAGAAAGCAGGGAAAGTTTCAGGTCACCCAGGCAAGATTATGACACAAGAGATGTGAGTAGGAGAACATGGGATAACCCAAACAGAGATGAATGGCAGAGAGACCGCGGAAATAATGTAAACGTGAGGTATATCTGGAGATAGACGGGCCGACGTAGCGGGGGATACAATAGTCGACATCAAGATTATCAAGACGAATGGAATTTTAATGGATGCGCACAGGGGACAGTAGGAGAAATTTAAACAAGCAGGCTCAACCCTGCGGTGCCAAGCTTCAATCCAAGAGATGATAGGCCACTGGCGGGACAAAACACCAGTAGTGACAGGGACCGCAGTGACAATGCCCAGAATTTAAAAAGTAGAAGACGTGATTGATGGGCAAAGCACGTCGACGTACATGACCACAAATTTATTTCTAAAGTCCAATCCTGCAAGCAGCAAAACTGATAAGAATGCTGATTTAAATTTCAGCAAAATTTGGCAACTGATAGAAAATTTTAATACTGGAAAATTTTATGAACTCACGGTTAATGAAGGAGAAAGAGACAATTACGAGGTAACTGATAATATTAGCTATATGCTGTATAGTGCAGAAAACTGAAGGCATGAGTGTCCTAAATTGCAAATCAAAATTGCAGGAGAGGAAATACAGGCTTTAACTGACACAAGATGTAAGATGTCAATTTTAAACAAAAATTTTTACAATAAATTAAGGCATGCAGGGTTACAATGTGTGGAGCTACCAACTCAACATGTGAACCTTGTCAGTGCATTTAGTAACAAAAGTAAAAGAGTTAAGAAGCAGGTGTTGCTAGAAGTAAATATTGGGGACAAAGTTAGACCAAGAGATATTGTTGTCAGCACAACTTCTCAATGAAGCGATCCTTGGACTGGACTTCCTAATTAGTTATGGAGCAAAAATAAGTTTTCCAGAGTGAAAAATAATGATCAGAATTAATGAAGAAGTATTTAACTTCGAATTCACTGGCAACCATCAGCAAATCGTTTCTGCAACTTGGGGTTGTTGTCCATCCATTCCCAAATTCAACACCAGTCAAGTGATGTTAAAAAAGGTCACTGCTACACAAAGAATCTCAACACAGGGGGTGTAGACGAGTCAGTTCAGGATCGGGAAAGGGAAACTGGTAAGTGCATGGAAGACAGCAAGTATTTGCTAGATGATGATAAAGAGTGCAAATGTTTGTTAAATGATGGTAATGAAGCTTTAATGCAGCAAAGCAAAAGGAATTGTGTTTAAATGCCACAGCTGCAAAGAATAAAAGAGGTTGTAAGTTTTGTTGAAAGAGTTTTGTTACATTTGCAGAGGTCAAGGAAAGTCAGAATTCTGAAAGTTTAGTTGCTGATAAGTATGAATTAATTAAGGACAATAATGGAAATAACAATGAAGTTGCTGATCATACCTCACTATGTTTAGCCACGACCTGTCTAAAGACTGATGACATCACCTCACCACAGGAGTCAGGAATTAATGTAGGAACAGATGACAGAACAATTTCTGAAGAACAACTTCTCACTAAAGTTTGCAAGGACAACCGATTGTCAACTGAGCAACAGGAAGACTTGTATAATGTGCTGGCTAAATATCGACAGCATTTAACAAAACAACCAGGGAAATGCACACACTTTGTACATGAATTTAAAATAGAGGGTAGCATGCCACATAGTGTCAACTCAAGACCAATTCCATTCACACTAAGAAACCGGGTGCATTAACAAATTCAGGCAATGCTGAAAGATGGTATTTTGAAAGAGTTGCACTCTGCATATATAAACCCCATCACTCTTGTAGTTTGCAAGGGAAAAGCAGTTCACATTTGCTTAGATGCTAGACGAATCAACAAACAGATGGTTGCAGACCGCATGAAAGTTATACCAATGAGTGAACTTTTGCAAAAATTTTATGGTACCAAATATATTACGAGTCTGGACTTAAGCAGTGCTTTTCCACAGGTACTTCTTGAGCAATTTTGTAGGCAATGGACAGCATTTCAATTTGAAAGTAATGTGTATCAATTTACAGCAGTTCCTTATGGTTTTAAGAACAGTCTAACAGCATTCATCACAGCTCTAGAAAAGGTTTTGGCAGATAGTGGTCTAAACAACAATTTGGTTATGTACGTAAATGACCTACTTATTCATTCATTGACTTTCATAGAACATTTACATCACATTGATTTAGATCTTGACAAACTTACAAGTGCAGGTTTCACAGTTAATGCAGCAAAGTGCCAATTTTGTAAACCAGAAATAAAGTTTCTTGGCCACATTATTTCGGATGATGGAGTAAAGGCAGACTGTGAAAGAAATGAAGCAATTTTGAGGTATCCTGTATCTAAGAACCAATGACAGTTGCATAAATTCCTGGGGATGTGTAACTTCCATCAACAGTTTATCCTAAATTATTCCTCGTATGTAGAACCTTTACTCATATTACTTTGTAAAGGGAACAAGTGGTGATGGACGGATGCCTTACAACAAGCATTTGAAACATGCAGAGCTAAATTTGCTCACAGTATCCAATTGATACATCCAGATGAACAAAAGAGTTGGATTATAAATTCGGTTGCAAGTGGCCATGCCATCGGTTCAGTCTTATTACAGGAAAGGGACGATGGAGAATTTAATATTATATCAACTGCAACAAGGGTCTTAAACCAAACTCAGCAGCACTATACAACATACGAGAAGGAGTTACTTGCTATTGTTTATGCATTGCAACGCTTTAGGATTTATATTTATGGACACAAAGTAACTTTGTTCACAGACAATAAAGCACTTTCATTTTTACACCGTTGCATCATTACATTCAACAGAGTGGCTAAGTGGACGGTACAAATTCAGGAATATGATTTGGAAATAAGGCACAGTAAAGGAGTGCAAAATCAATTAGCAGACATCTTGAGTCATAATCCGAGCTGGGTGACTGATGAACAAACAAGAGATTTGACCTGACCTAAGTAATGGTTCATCACATCCAGGTCTACAAGGACAAAAACCTTAAGAAGGATCTAAAAGCACTTGCTGAACTACAAGATACAGATGAAAAGTTAGCTGTCATAAAGAAGAGAGTCACAAAATGCCAGTCTACTGATCAGACCCAGTTTGTGCTGCAAGAGGAGAGAACACCGAACAGCGATACAAGGCAATGTTGCCAAGCTGCTTAGAAGAGAAAATTTTTAAATTTGTCCATTTTACATTAGGACATTCAGGTGTTGATAAATGCATGGAAGAAATTAAATACATGTTTCATGTCAGAAACCTGGGGAGGAAACTCAGAAATTTCATAGATCACTGTGATGTGTGTCAATGATGTAAGCATCCTAACAGGTCATTCACAGTTGAAGAGAGGCAACATCTACCTGAGAAACCAGGAGATGTATGTGCCATTGATATATATGGGAGCCTGCCTACATCAAGGGGAGGTGTGCACTACATTCGTGTATGCCATGATGTATTTTCTCGATATATTCAACTTTATCCCCTTAGATCTGCCACCACCAAGGCTTCTCTGAACAAACTGATTAACAAATATTTTGGTGACATTATTAAGCCCAAATGCATTCTTTCTGACAATGCCATGCAATTTAGGTCGGTGTCTTGGAGCAAAAAATTGCAGCAACAGGGAGTTAACATTCGATTTGCTCCTATTCGACATCCTGAGTTGAACCCTAGAGAGTGGTGTATGCGTGAATTGTCCAAATTCTGCAGGATTTACTGCAATGAGAATCACAGGAAGTGGGCTGAGTTACTAGCGCACACAGAAAACTGGATAAACAACTCTGTATGCAGTCAACTGCATATACTCCCAGTGAATTAATGTACAAGACTGAGTGACCGAATGTCTTCAGGAAGATAGTGCCTAGGGAGTCATGGCCAGACCAGGAAGAAGAAGAAATTAAGGAAAAGATTCACAGGGCCTATGTGAAAATGAAAAAAAAGAGCATTGGCAAGGGAAAAACATTTCAAGCAGGCAAACTCAGGATGGAAACCAGAACTAAATAAGAAAGTTCTAGCTAAACCCAGCCAACATCCAACACTGTTAGAGGGATAACTTCAAAATTTCTGCATTTGTTTCAGGGACCATATAGGAATAGTAAAGTTCAAGGCCATTCAGCATATGAAATTAGAGATAAGCAAGGCAAGGTGAGGGGCAAGTTCAACAAGAAACAGTTAAAGCAATACAAGGAAGAACTACACACCCAAACAGAGGAATGAGAGACTCAGCAAGAAAACAGATCTGATTATGACAATCAAGAGACTGGAAATATGAGAAAGAGAACCAAGGGCTGACAGCTAATAAAAAGAGATACTACATTATTACATAAGACATGAGAGACAATTATAAAAGAAAGGGAAGAAAGAAAGGGGAGATGATGAAGTCAGTCGCTAGTTAGGTGTTTCAGATAATTACTTACGAAGTTAAATTCAGTTAGCTATTCGTGAGTAGGTGTACTGAGTTAATAAAACACTTGAGCACTGGAACTGAGAGTTACATAAAACAATTTTTGTAAGTAGATATAAGATATCAAGTGACTAAAAATTTTTTAATATGAGAAGGATATTCAATAGCATTGATAGATAAGATTTGTGTGATTTCGTGTGTTCAGTTCAGTAACTGATTATGACTGTTGTGTTAGAATACCACTTAGTTTATCCTTAAAACTTAGTTACTTTTCCAGTAGGTACATAGGTTAAGTAAAAGCAGAAGACAGTTGAAATGATAACCAAGTTAAGGTTTAGATAATAAAATGAACTACTTGGTTTATGGTGCAATAGTGTGACAGACAGAAAAGGGCAGCAACTGTAATACAAAAGTCCAAAGGGTGAAGATGGTATAAGTCAGACTGCCTAAGAAGAAGAGAATTGAGCAGAATGCCTAATCCTTCAATTGTGTTGATTAAGAATTTGTTTGTACGGTACATAATGTAAATGGACGCGGCATTGAAAAGGTTTATCACTTAAGCTTCGCCAAGTTATAAATTTTCAATGGGACAGATTTATAACCATTATAGTTAGTTTAGGTTTTATGAGGTGTTACAATTTTACATTTGATAGATTGGATGGATTGGTTTAAATTAGTAAATTAGTTTGGGTGGAATGGCAAGTGTAACAGATTTGTATAGCAGCTTACAGGGATAGAGGGTTAGACAGAGTGAGAGGGTGACAGAGCGATAGAGAGAGAAACCAGTCAGACATGGGGAGATTAAGCTAGTACGATACAGGAACAGCATTACTTAAGTGAGCCAATAGAAACAAAATATTTTAAATTTTGACTGTTGATTCTATTAGTAAGTAGTGGGATTTAAACAGTTAACCAACTGGGAAGAGTAAGAATATTAAATGGGGGATGGATTTGAACTGTGCGAGTTTGAAATCTTAACATAAGGGAGTAGTTTTGTTTTCTACCCTGGAGGTGACAAGTTGTGTATGTGATACCAAGGCTAGCAGTGCATACATTTTTCAAAGACGCACCTATACAAGCAAACATATGTAAACTCTAACAATTGTGAAATAATACAAAAAATATTAATAGTGTCCCCTTATTTATAAAATTACTGTTCCGCTACTTAGAACACTTAGATTCCCTGGGAGTAAGACATGTGACCGACTGATGAGCTGTGTTAGGTTATAATATCCATGCACTGATGACACTATTTTGCATGAAAAACTGACTAATGCACTTATATTTTCTAACACCACTTTATTCACAATGGAACAATCCTACATGTTTCAGCCCTCAAGGGGACACCCACAGGGAGTACTGAAACATTTCATGAGCCAAGTTGACAAAATATGTGTCCAAATGTAAATATCAGATTAAAGAGCAGGGTATTACATGTTATGTGGCAGTGTTAATATATATAAGTGCATTAGTCAGATTTTTATGTAAAATACTTCATCATCATCATACTCACCCTCCAAAGCCAATTCAGCAAACAAATTTTCATTATGTCTTCCTCTAATATCTGTGCATAATTAAGAAAACCCATACTTGTAGCTAGTCTACAAGAAACTGGCAAACTTTCAAACCAAATTTGCATTCAGCAGTATCATATGATGACACCACCAAATGCTGTTAAACATTGTGAACACACATCACATGCCTACTAATATAATTCATACAGAAATGTGGGTTCTGCAGTCATGAAATGTCACGTTGTAAATTAACATTTTTTGATACCCTGTCAAGGAACAGGTGTAAATAAACTACCATCATGTCATACCTTATTCTTTTTATCCTCAAGACTAAGACGAACCTCCTCATGCTGCCGTTCAAGTTCTTCACGTTTCTTGTCATATAATTTTGTCAGTCGAACACGTTCATGAACACCTTTCTCTACCACTGATGATGCCACTTCACGTTTAATTCGTACCTAGAATAACAACAAAATTTATCAAGCTTCGTATAACGAACCTGTAAATTATCTTACATCAGTGGTGAGAAATGTTTTGTGCATGAAGGCTAAATCAAGAGAAGAAAATTTTTGTGGAGCTACATTATACATAATACCTACATTTCTACCTATGAATCATTAATGACACTACCCTCTCATCAGTAGTGCCAATAATGGGGCAGTAAAACTTGTTTGAAATTAATCTTAACAAAAAAACAAAATCATAAAAATTTGACATGAGTTTCACCTCATCATGACACTTCCCATTCAGTCATAGCCTGTATTTAAGAAAATAACAGAATGAAAATGGCATACACTTCTGTGACAGAAGCACTTTGAGATACATGCTGTGTTGTCAACTACTTACATTTAGCCACCACTTATACTTTCTGTTTTTTAATCCTACAAGCAACAAAGCCAAGTAATGTGATAATTATGGTGATGTGAGACACAACTTATATTTATATTCTGGTGTGAAAAGTGTGTTGCATTGTCAACAATACAACACATTTCTACTTAATATTTTTATATGGATGTGGATAAAATAATCACTTTTCAATATCTGTATCTGTAATTTTCATATTTCCGGTTGTGTCACTTCAAAATCTTAAATCTCAATGCATCAGAACAAGTCCATCTCTACCCTTTCTGTAGCTGTGATTGGTGGCGATGCTTAGAACCTTCCTACTTAATCAATGCACTTCCTTCTCCCACCATTTCAGTAGTCTCCTGAGCCAAATACAGTCAGTCACCCTGAAAATGTAGCAAGACATTCTTCCCTAATAAAGGAACAAACTTATTATTCTACCTAGTGAAATAATGAATAAGACTATCACTGGAGAAACTGTGTTACAAATTTTAAGCTTTTTGTACCGTGCATCCTTTCAACGTATGGAATGAAAACCAACTGATGTCACTATTCTATTCGTATATTGCTGGATCTCTACATGTTTCAGGCCCACAGGTCCATCTTCAGGAGAGTTCGTACAGCTGTTCACACAACCATCAGGAACCAATGGTTGTGTGAACAGCTGTACGAACTCTCCTGAAGATGGGCA
>Ga0268261_10002561_pt1 | contig 13059 bp, 12 predicted proteins | sample TergutNc150P1_FD_190353 | JGI IMG/M metagenome (GOLD analysis project Ga0268261, IMG submission 190353) | Nasutitermes corniger P1 segment gut microbial community from laboratory colony in Florida, USA - Nc150 P1 (SPAdes) (version 2) | ecosystem: Host-associated > Arthropoda: Insects >... | reverse complement strand
GAGTGTCGTGTGTTGTCAGGTAGAGGTCTCTGCGACGAGCTGATCTCTCGTCCAGAGGAGTCCTACCGATTGTGGTGCGTCGTTGTGTGTGATCTAGAAACATCAAGAATAGGTGCTCCATATATACATGACAGTAGCCTAAGGGTTAATGATATAACCCTTATCTTGCTAACGTGGAAAAAATGGTGAACTCCTAATAATGCCAGCAAATAGCAGATGGGATTTAATTCAGCGTTTAAAGGGTTAACCTAATAACGTATGGTACATGTTCCGATCATATTTTGGCCATCTGCAAGTATTAATATGCGTTATCTAAAACCAAGGAGGGCCTGGGCTAAAAATAAAATTCCGTCATATGTGAGGTCTCAAAAATTTGACAGATGTCATTATAACATATCATTGACCATCAATACAGTGCAATTGCAAATAATTTTAACAATTTTGCAAACACAGCTTTATGTCTTTTATAACAAGACAATATATATATATATATATATATATATATATATATATATATAAGACATAATGCAATGCTACGCTATAATGACATTTGCAAGATCCTTAAGACCTCACAAACTAGAGCAGCACGTTTCGAACACACGTCCACCTTGGCTTTAGATAATGCGTCTTAATGCCTCAAGATGGTCAAAATGTAATTGAAACATGTAGCATACGCTAATTTATTGAATATAATAAAATTGTAGTGTCTGATGGAAATTTATAACTTATTGCCGATTATAACACAATGGAATTAATTCCATCAAAATAAATGACTTCCACCGTCTCCCACTTAGGGGTATCGAACCCGTGCACTACAAATACAAAGAATGAAAGTTAAACTGCTACACTGAAATAGGCAATTTTAATATTACTTCAGTAAAATACTTTATACAGGGTCCTTATTTTATCTGACAACCGGTGTTCGTCACTTCCAGCCGCTACTACGCTTCACGTTTGGGCTTAGGGCTGAGGGGGCCATGTTAATAGGATAAATGAGTGGACAGGAAGTGGAAACCTATAGATTTATGATAAAACAACGGCCCTACGCAGTCATCTGTACTGTACGTTACAAAATCTCCTTAGTTTAACTAAAAATACCGATGCAGTGTTTACAGCCTCACTTCAGATCTATCTTACCGCCTCTGTTGGCCTCTTCACACACGAACAGCCGAATATACCGGCATATAGGCTGCTCTACTATATACCACAATGCAAATTTCGTGTCTTGAAAGGCAGGTTGTTAATAAATTTGTAACATGTATGCGGTACACGTGTCATTTGGAGAGGGAAATATTCTTATAAGGGCAGGTCAAGGAAGCTTACCTTTTATAAACGAGAGGTCGAAAAGCAATTACAGGTTTGAAGCCACAGCCCTGTAATAAAACACGGACATCTGTCATTCAGCTAGCCTCGTCAATTCCAGTGATGACTTCTTTACAAACAAAGGAACTTTCTCGTTAATACATTCATGTAATTGTATGATCGAAACAGACTGTATTCAGTTAAGGATCTATGGTACAGTCTTCTTAACTTATTTGGAGATTTGGAGACTGCCTCAGCTACAGAGATTCCACCGTTACAGCAGGGGGGTATGAGTCTGGTTTGTGAAGAGCATGACTGAAGGCGGTGGATAATAACCATGATATTTGCGAAGTTTAACCTCCCCACAGCGGCGTTGTCGAGGATTCGTGTCTTCACTCCTTTCGGTGAATGCTTACCGACGTTTCGAAAGAATGTAAGGCCTTGATATCCAACAGCCTCTCCCTGTTTGGCACTCTTCATGGACCTCATGACCGTTGAAGACGAAGGCACTATGTTACTCCGAAACGTAGGAAACCACTAACCTACCGAAACACCGTAACATCTTGCAAGACCCCGCAGTCGTGATACTTTCCTGTGGGTACTGAATAAAACAGCGAAAATAAAATTCAGGTTTACAAACATTTAACACGTACACTCCTAACGCTGGGCTAGACTGATGTAGAAATTTTAACTAGCGACATTTGTCGGATAAAATAATCTCCCGGCATGGACGTTGTCTGGTCTGGTTACTAATAATTGAGGTGAACGAAATTATGTTGGTAAAGTAACGTACACCCTGATTAAGAAAGTCGTTGGAAGTGGTCTAATTAATTGTAATGGAGTCAGAGTTGGATAATGAAAAGGAAAATAGGAAGTGGTCATTATGGTCGACTTCATGTTAATTAGAAGAAACAATAATCGATATCCATCTCTTGATATTAACTGTTCTATCATAAGGACTGTATATCACATTATAAAATGTGTAACAAATTACAGTGCAGGCGTGCTTATACTTGAGACTGTAATTGACTGTAAGGATAAGACAGAATACATTACATGGTCAAGGTATCACTTATTCTGAAAGCCGATGCTATTAAATTGCCCTCAGCATGTCGCATTTGCTTTGTATGGACAGCAGTAACTGAACGTGCCCAACACTGCACACAGACTGAGGAACTGGCTGTAGTTAACCTCGCCACGCGACAGGACATCGCAATTCCAAATTCGAGTCACGAACACAGAACTTCAAGAATAACGGCTATGCGTAAAATTTTCACGTTACAAGGACAGCGGCGATTGAATTTCGTCGGCAGCAATAAACGTTACATAAGTCCTCAAGTAAAGTGCCCGATATTTTTGTCAGATTTTAAACAAGTCTGAATTTTCTCGACAGATTATCCTAGAAGCCCTCAATATCAAATTTCACTGAAATCCGTCCAGTTGGAGCCGCGATGATACACGCGGACAGACAGATATGAAGGAAGTAATGGTGCTTTCCGCGATTATGCGAAAGCGCCTAACAATGAGAACAATTATTGAGGTTATGTTTCATACTGCAGGTGTTGAATTGAGTTACATGTGTACCGGCAAGTACTCGGGCTTCCCTCTTCTAGGCGTTATGCAGGGTGGATTTATAATTACCGACGTTTCAGGAAAATCGGTCCCATCTTCAAGGGTCAATCAAGCAGTTTTGGCGCTGTTTGAACCTATAAGATGGGACAATGTCCATAAACGTCGGCAAGTAACTGCCAATCCACGCTGCTTAACATCCCAGAAGAGTGAAGATCTCAAGTACCGACATATCTCTATTTAATGATGCCATATCAATTGTGGTTTCACACTGCAGAATAAAGGCAAAGTGAAGACACTGGTACCCTGTACTTACACAATCATGCCAGGAATGATGGTTTGGTAATTGCCAGTGTTTAAACCTTACCTCGGGATGAAGGCAGGCAGTTAGCACCACATTCCTCTCCCGGTAATGGTCGAACAGGAGACACGATGGACCCCATTGCCGGTCTGCATAAAGTGACGAAGACACAAGCCTTACCACCCAGCAGGAATCACACCCAGAGCACAGTCACATTCCCAACTATGTCAGTCCAACTCAAAAAGTACTAAATGGAAGAATGTCAGTAAATAGAGGTATCTGAAAGCAATCTTGACTATTCTAAGGTACCGCCCATGGGCCTCCTGAAAGGTCTGAGGAAAACTGTGACAAAAAGCTCAGGTATGGTAGTCAGTCTGCAGACTTGGAAATGAACCCAAAGTTCCCTGACACAAAGAAGCATTAAAATGTCATAACTTTAGGATGTGGCCCACTGTAATCTGGGTGAATGACATGTCACCTTATACAGAAACATGTGTGGGTGCTGACAAGAAGAGAGTACCAGCTGGGCAGTAATACCACTGTTGTACCTGCAAGGTTATCACTGTAGCAACCCTAGAATGGCACTCCATCCACACTGGCCCTGGTTACAAACACAACAGCTAATAACAAGCTGCAAAAATGTTAGCCCTAACCTAGAAAGGGTAAAAGAAATTACTGTCAGTTCAGTGAAAACCCAAAACTAATCTACCATTTGATACAATTCACAATATACTGTACTCAGGTCATGAGTTGAACTCATTTCCCAGAAACTGCTTGTAAGAGGAAAACTCATAACACAAACAACATTAATTTCCAGTTACTTACTTCAATATAAACCAACAGATACAAAACAATTGTATTAGATTTACAGTAATATTATAATACTATTGTAAATACAACTGTCTGCATCTGTTGGTTTAAATTATAGTAACTGAATTGTAATGACCAGAATGGAAAATGTGAAATTTTAGTTGGTTTCATGGGTCAGAAAGTTTTCCTCAAACAACGTTCACATTAATTCAACAGAGAACAGGGCCAACACACAACTGTTATTTAAAGGCAGTGTTCATTGTTATGATCATATATCACCGGTGGCAGATAAATGGGTAAGAGGAACTGGTGGAATGATACTGACAAGGGGCATTCAAAGTAAAAGGTAAAGCAATCCCTGTACAGGCCCTGAGGGTTCCAGGAGGTTGGGGCACATGAAGTTGGTAAGGTTGTCAGCCCTAAGCACCAGCCTCCTTTACCCCCCAGGAAATATTCCTGGTACCCATTTCTGCTACAGGCTGAGTCGACCCCACGGCAATAGTGATGCCAACGGGAATCGAAACCATGACCTTCTGGCTTGTAGTGCAGTGCTTCAACCAACTGCACCACCGTGTGCCCCAGCAATCAAAGTAACTGGACACACACATGTACCAGCATCACTCTGTCCACCACAAATCCCACAGAGACGAACCTGGGATTGAACACAGGCCCTCCACCCTGAGACTTATATGGAAGAAATTCACCACTCAGAATCACTGACAGTGAACCTTAAATTCAGGAACAATAAATGGATGTTTCACTGCATTACACGAGCATAGAGGTCTACTGCATCACAGCACCATATCAAACAACGTGCAAAATGCAAGCAGTAGATCTCACAAGATCAACACTCCAGTATTACAAACAGTTTTGTTTTTGTATAATGAGCAACTGAAGAGAAAAATAAATTAAACCTGAACTTCATGTAGAGCAAAATTATACTGAACCTGCAAAAACTACAGTTACATCTGTGTGACAAGGGCAGATCTCCCATATCACATACCATCAAAGTGCAGTCAGTACTTCTGCAGATGAAACACAGACACACAGAGAATGCCCAGTATACACTCATTTTACCCACCCCGTGCAATGACTGCATAAAAATGTCCTATATATTTCCTCTTCGCTCCGTCACATTTAGATACTATTTTATCCTCAGTTCTACTGTTTTCTATTCTTTGATATGTAAGGCATGATGTAACTAACAAAATCGTCATTAATATGCAAGTTACACCTTTATTCAATACAAATTCAAGAACTGTGGACTATAACAATGAAATGCAATACAATGATTTAACAGAAGACCCAAACCAAACTAACAACATTTGGTAGTAAAAAATAAATATTATATCATACTTCAGCAACATAATGCACCAAATGAACTCAAAAACATGTTCTGTTACGTGAAACAAGAAGAGACAAAGCTCCCGTACATGTCCAGCCACTGACATACATTGCCCAAGAAATTCATTAACCAGAGAAACAGTCAGTGCCAGTCTAAGAGATCGCTGTGCTGGTAAGTGTTCTGTTACATTAGATTTTGCATACAACTTATACCCCGCCAGCTAGTACACATCTAATAGCACAGATTTTAATCCAGTACACATCTAATAGCACAGATTTTAATCAGTTTAGTCTTGCATACAAATACATTCTGAAGTAAAACAACAAACAGAATTTAAAGGAACTTAAATTAGCAGTGACACGTAACATTAAAGCAAAGATAAGACAATTCTGGTATTAAGTCAACGTCCCAGCTATCCTATACTCAGTCCATTTGATTTTTTAAAAATAAGGCCTTTGTCTTCAAAATGATCTAGAGTATGTTGTTCCCATTATAAAGTTATTTGCATACATTTCTGTTACATGAATTCATTACTATTACTACACCAAGCAATCCACCGACCATGTTAGGATTCTCAGAACCTACTGTATTACGGCTGGGGGAAAATAAAAAAGAAAATTCCACCCCTGAGCCTCAATACTAAAAACAACAACAGTGATAGGTACCAAAACTCATAAATTTTGAATGTCAAACAACTTATCTTTGTGCTTATTAAGAGCTTTAAAAACCAGTTTAAATTTGCACATATGCGTGTTTGATACATCAACTCCAGTATTTTGCAGAACCTGTAATATTTCACATACAGTATGGTGTCTGAATGGAGAACCCTGACCAGCCTGAAAGACATTTCTAACTCAGACTAGTTCAAAATCTTGGCAGTATTAACAACATTCACCCCTTCTCATCCCCTGCTCAAGGAATATTAACAGTACCACACAGACACACATAAGCCGATGTCTGTGGAAAATGTGCGGCTGTAAACCGAAACTTCTTACGACCCAATTCCTATTTACATGGTATACATTATTTCACTAACAATCACAGTGCTCTTCAACACCTTACACAGTATCTAACATGTAACATTAGTCATACACATTAAACAATTTTTTTCTGACACTTCAATCAATTCAAACAACCCTAAGATTTTACTGAAAGCTACAGTCTACTAAGGATAGAATTTAAAGGAATCTTATCAACTGATATGGCTATATGTATGTATATTCATATAACACAAAATCTCAAGTAGGTGTTGCATAGCTTGACAACTATGACAGTAATTTTGGTTGCGCAGTTGACAAGCATCTGAGTCTTCACCCCTCCCTATATAAAAAGAATTTAAAACTCTCGATACAAGTTGATATATGCCTTTAGACTTGGAGGGAGTGGCAAAGCCTGAATTTTGCTTCTCATGTACCTTGTATAAGATTCAGTTTCGATGACAGGCGTATCATGGACCTCCATATTATTACTGGTAGCGTTGTCCTGAGGAATCTCTTCTTCAGATTTGTCATCACTTTCCTCATCAGCTGCAAATGCAAGTCTCTTCCAGATCACTGCCTGTCTGGCGACATTTCTGGCCCTGGTCCGGCGGTCGGCGAATGGCTTCCGAACCACGTCAGCTGAGGAGAGAGGATATTCATCAATCTGAGATGTATTCTCACCACCATTTTCTGACCTATGACTCCTTTTCCCGGCAGTGGGAAGTGGGTCCGAGAAGTCTGAATCAGAATCCACTTCCATGAATGCTCCTCCATCTTCATCTCGATCTGAGTCAGAACTCAAACCCTTCCCATTTTCAATTTCGTCACCAATGCCACTATCAAATTTTTCTCGTTTTGGGATTTTCTTCCTTTGCTCAGCTATGGCCGTACTGCTGACAGATGCTTCTTCCTGCTGCATCTCAACAGAAGCCGGTTCAACTTCCTTAGATTCAGCAGTGCCACTTGACAATTCCTGACCCTGAGCTGCCTCCACAGTAGCTTCCATCCTTTCACCCTCCCTCTGTTGAGCATCGCCATTGTTGCCATTACCTTGCTGCTCATGATGTTGCTGCACCCTGACTGAGCGTCTATGACCAGCCAAGCTCCGTGCCAGTTCAATAACTGCAGTGATATGGCCAGCATGTGGGCGCTGTACGTCGTAGATGACGCTAGCTCTCCCGAGATCCCGGTCTCCTCCTTCCTCCTCATCTGTAGCTCCCGTACCAAAATCATCATTATCTGACTCTTCAAAAATAGGAATAACCAATCGTCGTGAAGATCTCTTCTTAACACTCTTCTTCTTTGGATGTTTTCGTCGCTTGGTTTTAAGTTCAGGATGTTCCACCTCCACATTATGACGTAATATAGTGCGAATTGATGATCTACAGGCATCCTGTAGTGATAGTGGTTCACTTTCAGCTGCAAAACAACCATGTAACAGATTACCCAGACTGAAACTTAAATTATGTATGTATTATAAAACATGTTAAATAAGCAAGGTTCTCTAGCCTGTAACTTGTGTTAATCTAGTGTACATAAGTTGAAATATATCAAATACAACATAATGTACGATACCAAACTATACCTTGCTGAGAAAGAAACCAAGGCATGAGGTACTTACGCAACTTTATCTGATCTTTCACGTCTGTTTTTTCAGGTAACAGCAAAGTGGCAAAGGAAACAGGCAATACAGACTTTACATCCCAAGTGGTTTCTGAAGTTCGAACAATCTGCAGTAGTTGATCATTCAGTGGCATAACAAGGACACCTCCTACCTGTATCAAAGGAAATTTTAATTTATGAGGATGTGAAAAAGACATCTTCATGCTAAAAAACAAATCTGAGGGCTGCAACCCCACGCTAGAATATACACATACAATGTCAAAATCAATTAGCATGACAGGGTCAACATAAAATAATGGTCACTTGTCATCAACAATGTTATATTTATCTACAGTATATTAAATGGTTGAGCAAACACTGTAAATCCAGTCTCCTGAACAAAATACTGTGTTTCTCTTGAAAATAACTGTCTTAATAACAAGCAAACGTAGAAGTAAGGATGTCCCAGCACCTGCCATGGAAGCATATAGAGGAAGCAGAAGTACAGTTCCAGTCATTCTCAAGCTCAGCACTGGATAAAGCCTGGCGTCTGCACTCCACACACTGGCTGCTTTACCCCTGGGGAAAAAGCCCACACTACCTGCTCAACAGAAGCCTGCACAGGCCTCAGAATTGGTCCAAACATTTTTTAAGAGAAAAATGTCTTGCCCTTTCCAGAAATTGAACCCCTAGACCAGTGTTTACTGAAATCTTTTGCACTTGAACCCCTTCTGGCTTTGAAAAATAACCACAGATCCTCACATCCTTGCTCCCATAATAGTGTCAGGATGACAGGTATCAAAAATAACAAATTTGTATCTCAGAACTGATTTTAGATAGATATTATAACATACCAGTAGCATACGTAACAATGCGTTACATGATTTTACCTTGAATAAAATGAGTGTCACTCGCAGCATGGCTACAGAAAGTTTCTTAATTACACAGCCTAATGGCCATATGAAACAAATATACTGTCAATTAAATTATTTCCTTGACTATGTTTAACAAAACATTATTTGTTTACTTCAAAAAATAAGTAACAAAGTAGCCATTACAGAAATGTATCCGCAGAGCCCCTGGCAACTGGTCGCAGACCCCTTGGGATCCACGGAGAACACTTTGGGAACCACTGCTAAAGACCATTCATCTGTAGCCTAGTCACCACACTGACCACAATATCATGCCTCCAGCTTCATAACTAGTTGAATTCAAGAAAGCTAAGACACAGAATTAAGGATGATCAAAGCAAGCTACATGAAAAGTTCAGTTACAACTTGTCACAGACTAATGTGTCAAGTCTTACTGTCGGCCTCGTGAGACTGATGGAGCATATCGGTCAGTTACAAGCACTACACGTTCTCAGGGTGGTGATCGTGATGGTGATTAGAAATTAAGACCCCAGGCCAAGGTAGGCTCCAGACCATTGTGGGAAACATATTCACAAAATGTTAAGTTGCCACAGGTAAGGAATCAGAGACAAAAATCAAGAACATATGCTGCAAAGAGCTGATTTTTAACTGAATCAACCAACAAGATGCAGCAACTTCTCTAGTTTATTACTTGTCGTTTAAATACAGCTCAACATGTTTCGGGCATCCCCATGCCCATCATCAGGAGCTACAACAACTGCAGTAGCAGCCTCTGGTTTACCGTCAGAGCTTGGTGATAGCAGTGCTGTTGGTTGATTCAGTTGAAAGTATGATGATGCACGGACTTGCAAACCCTAAAGCTGATTTTTAATTAAAACACTCCTGTCGCAAGAGGCCAGTCACCTCTCCCAAGGCCACTAGACTCAGTGTGATCAGACACAGGAGTACTTTTCACTGAATTCTTTTGGCAAAATTCTAGGCACAACAAACACAGGACATCATCCAAGACTACATTCAGTTAAAAAGGAAAATATATTCCACTTAGTCTTCATGAAAACAGGATGCCTGATTTCCATCTGGGATCCAAAATTTAAAAATACAATTACATTTATGACTTTAACCCTTTAAACGCTAAATTAAATCCCATCTGCTATTTGCTGGCATTATTGAGAGCTCACCATTTTCTCCACGTTAGCAGGATAAGGGTTAAATCATTAACCCTTGGGCAACTAATGTCATATATATAACATTAGTAGCCTAAGGGTTAAAGGAGAAGTTATAATCCTAACGAAACCAACAGAGCACCTGAGAACATAACAGTAGTTCTGCAACTCAGATAATACGCTGCCTTTTATGGAACCCAAAGGCTGAAGATTCAAGGCTTCTGTGATGTGAGGCAGCACCTTTAGGTGAGCAGCACCTTTGGGTGAGCAGCACCTTTAGGTGAGCAGTTGCCGACATTTCAAGGGCATTACAATCCTTCAAAACCTTGGCAACTCCTAACCCAAAGACAGTGCCACATGCTAGCAGAGTCAAATCTTCAGCAGAACTGGTGTGAGAACCTCAAACCTTGCACAGTACTGACACAACTGTCATCTCACAACTGTTCCTGGTTAAAATTTTTGTCTGTGTTAAACCAGATATGCCACTAAATGTTACAAGCACAAAACACATAAAAGTTACCTATCTTCTGGCTCATCTGTGCACGAGTCAATTACAGCCCTCTGTGCCAAAAAACAGGAGGGTGAATGAGCCCCACAACCATTCTGGGCAAGGCAGTGTGGAAAAAAATTCCTCCCCCCACCAGGATTTGAACCGCAGTCACGCCGCCCATAGCAACATTACTGACTAAGGGATAAGTAAGTTAAATGATATTATCCATACGATGAAAATTGTCACAACATTACTAGACATCTATTTAAAAAAAATGAAAAATGCACTTGATAAAAAGTGATTGCTGGTGACTGGTGGACACAGTAACAAATGTATTACAAAACTAAGGCCAATTACACATATTAAACTTCTTCACCTTTATGAGATTCTTCATGTAATTCTCATGATTTTCTGGACATGCGGCACCACAGTACACCCTATCGTACTGACGCACATCACTGTTCAAGCACAAGCAATTTCCTACAAAAAAAAAGTCAGATGAAAATTCTGACTACAAGTTAGCAATAAACAACCGTATTAACTGTCAGAATGTCTTAATTCTGAAAGCTGTGCCAATTTATCATTACCATACCTTTAACAAACTTTGGTTCACAGAATTCATATTCATCCAGTGCTGGAGATATCTTCCTAAATTCATTTAGTTTTTTATTAGCATAATTTACAACGTCTTCATGAATTTCAATACCATGATTAGTACCATATGGACCTGAAAGAAGATGCACACAAAACAAATACTTTTCTGAATGCAGTTCTCAAGTTCAATTGCATAACAGTAAACAAACAAATCAATAAATCAAATAAAATATCAGTGTACTCATTTTACTTCAGAAACTAAATACACAGTATTAAATATATACAATTATTACAGGCTGACAAGTTTCAGTCCAAGGGTACCATCTTCAGGGAGAACAAAATGGCCATTTTTGTAAACTAGTTGCTAAGGGAAAGCTGTTATTTATAAGGTTCTTTGGCCTGTAACAGCTTGGATGTTGATGATGATTAAGTATAAAAGGTACAACTGTACAGATTTTAAAGGTTATGTTTAAAATATGGCTGAACATTTCTTACACCATTAAATATGATATACACACAGTAAAACTACATGTAGTTGCATCTGGCAGTGGAAGCTTCTAGTCATGTGGCACTATATGATATATGATATGATATATTTAACTGCAATTGGGTAGCCGCCCGGTGGCAGTAGTACAGTACACATATACACACAAACAATACAGAGAATGACACAAAACAAACAATACATACAACAAAACAAAAATTAGGAAGAGTGCCGGCCGTGCCCCGTCTTTGCGGGTTTTACCCTGGCATTCGCCTTACAACTGAGGAAAAAACATGGAAAAACCTCAGTCAGGGTAGTCATACATAAACATACGGTAGCCATACATAAACATACGGTAGCCATACATAAACATACGGTAGCCATATATAAACATATGTTCAAGTCTCTATCTCAATTGAAACTGGATCAGGTCCCTGTTTCTGTGTTGTGTCTAGTTATCAGAAGTGGCTACAGACTGAAGAACCTTACTAATATCAGCTTTCCAATAGCAACTGGTTTATAAATACGGGCATTTTGTTCTCCCTGAAATAGTACACTTGCACCAAAACAGGTCAGAGATATGCCTTTAATATCCACATATAATTAATACTGCACAATTACTCAGCAAAATAAACTGAGTACATTGATCTAAAAAATGCAAGGAATGGGCAACTTTATAAAACACATCAAACATGTCTGAATGACTGGCATTGGGTTGGTAGTTTGTTACTGACATGTCAAGACAGTTTATTGACACTTGAAGATGGGACTGACATGTTGTTCTAAAATGAAAGCAACAAACCCACAAGAACAAAGACCTCAACTGCACCACAGCAGAAGCCTAAAATTTCACACATCCAAATGATGTTTGCAAACATTAATGACTTTAAAACCAAAATGTTTCAAGTATATATACATGAAAATCAATTCTATAACATTCTCCTTTGCTACAGAATGTCCTTGAGCACAACAGCTTGACTGCGTGTGTGTGTGTCATGTCAGGCTGTGTAATAAACTACAATGACTGGCAACACACTTCACGCACTTCATCTGAACGAGGTCTCCAGTTCACAGATACTGACAGAGATGTTTGTGCGTATACTCCATACACAATACACGTAGCTACAAACCTGTATTTGGAATGGTTATCACACAGTTTTAATATTACAAAAGTGTAATTTTATGCTTATTAATTTCACGTATTTGAGAATTTTAAAAATATTTTAATCATTCCAATCAGGGCAATATATACCTAGATCAGCAAGTTGGGTTTCTTCTCCTGTGATCAATAAGACTCCCTGAGGATGATACCCCAATGCCAAAACATGTAGGAGATCAATATTTGCCACAAATTGTATTTTATTAAGTGCTTTTGTTGGTTAACCCTTTAAACCCCGAATTAAATCCCATCTGCTATTTGCTGGCATTATTAGGAGCTCACCATTTTCTCCACGTTAGCAGGATAAGGGTTAAATTATTAACCTTTAGGCTACTAATGTCATATATATATGGAGCACCCATTCTTGATGTTTCTAGATCACACACAA
>Ga0268261_10002559_pt1 | contig 13064 bp, 6 predicted proteins | sample TergutNc150P1_FD_190353 | JGI IMG/M metagenome (GOLD analysis project Ga0268261, IMG submission 190353) | Nasutitermes corniger P1 segment gut microbial community from laboratory colony in Florida, USA - Nc150 P1 (SPAdes) (version 2) | ecosystem: Host-associated > Arthropoda: Insects > Digestive... | reverse complement strand
CCTGCCGGCCCGACCACAACAGCACCGCTATCACCACGCTCCGAAGGTAAAACCAGAGGCTGCTACTGCAGTTGTTGAGCTCCTGATGATTGGCGTGAGGACGCACGAAACATGTTGAGCTGTACATAAACGTCAAGTAATAAGCTGGAGAAATTGTTGTATCTAGTTGGTTGATTTATTTGAATTTGAACTTAAGAAAGTCTTGCACGTCCTTCCAAATTAATTATTAAAAGCCACTCCCTTATTGGACATGCACACAGCTACAGTCCTGCATGTGAAGGCTATGGATGTATATAGGGAGAAATGAGGTACAGCTCCACTCATTCCGAAATTCGGCACCAGATAAAGGTGAAGAAGAACAGTGCCATTAAATAAAAGAATGAATGAAAACACACGGCAACACCTCCTACCCGCCAATCACAACAGTGACAGCTGTGTGAACAACGAATCTCAATCCATATATATGTACTTCTGTGATGTGTGCAGGTACAAATGTACTGTACTACTGCACTGTCTACAGGTACAAATGTGCTGCACTATGCACTGTCTACAAGTACAAATGTCCTGTACTACTGCACTGTCTACAGGTACAATTGTGCTGCACTGTCTACAGGTAGAATTGTGCTGCACTACTGCACTGTCTACAGGTACAAATGTGCTGCACTACTGCACTGTCTACAGGTACAAATGTACTGTACTACTGCACTGTCTACAGGTACAAATGTGCTGCACTACTGCACTGTCTACAGGTACAACTGGCCTGCACTACTGCACTGTCTACAGGTACAAATGTCCTGTACTACTGCACTGTCTACAGGTACAATTGTGCTGCACTACTGCACTGTCTACAGGTAGAATTGTGCTGCACTACTGCACTGTCTACAGGTACAACTGTGCTGCACTACTGCACTGTCTACAGGTACAAATGTACCGTACTACTGCACTGTCTACAGGTAGAATTGTGCTACACTACTGCACTGTCTACAGGTACAAATGTCCTGTACTACTGCACTGTCTACAGGTACAATTGTGCAGTATTAGTGCACTGTCTACAGGTACAAATGTACTGTACTACTCTCCTGTGGTTAAGCACTATCTGCAGTATAACCTTTCCTCATCTAAGTGGTTTTTAATTCTTGTGTGACACGGGGCTTTGGGACTTGTGTTGAAGCACAGCAGCTTAACCTTGGAACACAGAATGTTAGGGATGGGCAGTAATGAGGTTAGGAATGGGCAGTTATGAGGCATTTGATGAACTATACTGAGACAAGTGCAAATTGCTTTCATTATTCTTTCTTCACATCTCTCAGTATTACACCAGATTACATTCCCTTTCTTTCTTTATTTCCTTCTTCTTTTCTTTCTTTCTTTCATTCCCTCCCACCTTCTTTCTTATACTTTTTACATCTCCGTACACGACTTGTCGCTAGCTGCAGAAAAACTTGAACGTGATACTGTGAGCAAAAACTTGCACTTGCCCTATCAACATGTATACTAACAATGCTTACTAACCGCCATACAATAAATAATTGATTTTTTTTTCACAAAATATGAACAGTTCTTAGATATTGTTTAAGCATTATGAATTTCATAATAGTTGTGTGTATAGATCATAACGATAAACACTCCAGTGCATTATGAGAGGAGAAAATGAGGATAATTCAGATATGTAGAACTGCAAGGAAAGTATGCAAAGTCACAGAACTGTCTCAACTCGCAGTGTAGTGTTTTGTCACAAATACTAATGGTACTTACTATAAAACCATACAAATACATAAATTTAAAATAATTTACTACAAGTATATTAGAAATGAGATCAAAGTCCAGATGGTAAATAAATCACAATCATCAGATATTTCTTAAAGATTCTTGCATGGTCCTGCAATCTGTTTGCTGCTAAAACATTCCAATATTAATGTACAATAATCTGCATAGATTAACACACTTTATATGCAAATTTGAACTTGACCATTTTACATTATTCATTGCAATGTCATTCTGGTGTCACCAGACTTAAATTTAAACACATCATTTTAAACAGTAACACTCAAACTGTTAATATCATATTTACCCGAACATGAAGTACACTATCATTTTTAAATGTAAAATTAAACTGTATGACCAAAGAATCAGGGTTCAGTTGCCAGTAGGGGAAAAACTTTTTTTTGCCTTCCAGTATGTCCGTGCCACTGCTTGAACCCAATCAATGAGTAATGGGGCCTCTTCTGTGGGGGTACAGTGTTCTAATGATAAGTTAAGAATGTTGGGAGCTGTATCTATTCTTCTGCATACTCCTGTTTGGTGTGCACAGAGACAATGTTATCAAACTGAGCGGAAAGAATTTTACCTATCAGTTGCATATTGGAGTAGGTTTTAGGCACCTGCCTGATGACACAAGCAGAGCTATCTGCCAGAGCACAGTGCTTAGTAATCGCAACAAGACAAGAGACAGTGTTCATTGTAGGTTTCAGTGCACAAACACATCTTCATCACTAAACTTGTTTGATTTTAGTGTACAGCAGTAGCTCACAGAATTTTAGTGTACAGCAGTAGCTCACAGAATTTTAGTGTACAGCAGTAGCTCACAGAATAAATTCTGTACGAAAATAATGTATTACAACTTTTTGGCATCTCTTTGGGTTATGAACAGCAATTATGTTCGGGTAAATGTGACATTTTTCTCGAGAATTGTAAGTTTTAAAGGCTCTGAGCTTCACGCTATGCCCATAATACTGAAAAGTCAACAGAATGAGATACTCATTCTTTAAATTTCTCATGCAACATTACAACACTCTTTAGAATGAAGTTAATTTGTTTTATATAAGCATACTTTATAGATATCTAGAACAACAATTGAAAACCCACCAACAGTTTACATCAACTTGCTCAAATACAGGATATATATATATACTTACAATTTCATTTTATCATTTCACAATACCACAGTAAATGTTTTTAAACAGCCTGTGACATCTGATATCAGTGCTGCAATGGGCAGTTTAATGAAATTATATATTCCAAAAATTACTGGAAGTGTGTTCGTTACAGAACTAAGATTGTTCTGCTATATTTTCAAAGTAAGTATGATCCAAGGAAAGTGATTATGACATGTAAGGGGGGGACACAAATGCTCTTTCAGAGTTTTGGGGATAAAGTGTCACTGTGCCCCACTCATTAACATTTAAAAACGATTCCAATTAAAATTTTGATATTATTAGTTCTGTGAGTGTAACAGGACTTCAGAACATCAAAGCATGAAATACTGAAGCTTTATAATTTTTTTGCTATAGTTGTCTGCTGAGTCACTAGAGAATAAAATTAGCAAATTCATGTAAAAGGAGAATCTGTAACAGTATGAGCCATCTAATTAAATGAGAGTGGTATGACATGAAAGTAATGCAGCTAACACAAGAAAGAGGAACAGAAAGAAATGATGAAACTAAAGATGGGAAGGACAGGTTTTTCATCATTAACCCTTTAAACGCCGAGTTATATACCATCTGCCATCTGCTGGCATTATTAGGAGCTCACCATATTCTCCACGTTAACAGGATAAGGGTTAAAATTTGAGACTGATATTCTGGAATTAATATTATAATCTACATCTTGACTCATTCTATCCATAAATGATAAATTTGATGGACAAAAAATTAAACTTTCAGACAGGAAGAAAAACATTTAATTTGAGTAACAATGATCTTAAAATATGGTAACATTTACAAATACATGATTAGTAGGAAATATTCTTTGTCAACAAATCACTGCACTGTAGAAAACACACATCATAATTAGACAGCAAAGTGTGTTAAAATAGGGGTGAAATTAATGGCAATAAATTCTGTGAATCAATATAAAAGGGGAAAGAAAAAGAAAGACAAAAGAGAGAAATAGGTACCTTATGGCTAAAGATATCATCAATTAAAAGAAAATAAATTTACATTACACAGCTTGTAGAAAAATTGACAGGTGAGGATAAAAACTTGTGTTTTGTATGTTTAACCATTCAGCCTTTCTAACATAACCTACTTTAGACACAAAACAAATTAATTCCTGCCGACAGGAGTTTTGGATTAGATTCAGAAACACATAATTTCTCTTACACCTGTTTGTGCAATTACCAGTCATGGAAATTTAACTCAATTAACAGTTCACCTCAGTAATGCTCCTCTCTTCTCATTTCTCAACATTGCTGTAACAGACAGAGTCTGATCCAAATACATTTATGGTATTCATGGAGTTATACACAGTAAGACAGAGAGTGCATCACTGCAGACCTGTTAGTATTTTGAAAAAAATTGATAAGTGGGACACAATACACTAGAGTTCCAAAGTTTCTATTGAATGTAATTATTTATAAAACAGACAATGGAGACTACTTAAATGTTTGAAACATACGCTGTTCCTGTTTAACAGCACAGTCTTTATTTGAAAGACAAATGTAAAATTAAAAACTCTGTGTACTTATTTCTTATTTAGATAAATTTTCATTCTTTAGACTGTTGTTTTACATTATTAAAAGACAAGTTCTCCATTTGATATAACTCAAAATGACTTATGGTATTTTTCAGTAAATAACATGTATATTATTCATGGCATATTAACTTTCAAATGTCTGTGTACTGCACAGAATGTATTGAGAAAACCAGACAGGATGACAGGCTATTTTTATGGACAGAACTGTGTTCATGCAGAATATCTTTAGCACACTACAAATGCACAGTATTACCATCAGCTGAGCAACAGTCACTTGCTCATTTTCTCAGAATGTCTGTCCTCAGCAATTGGTCATCTTACTGTTGCATTTTTTTGATTGGTTACCTTGTTTATACTATTAGGACTGAGAATGCATGCTAGTGCTGCTGATAAGCAAAAGTATGACAACAATAATTTTCAGAATTTAAATTTCTGATGTGCAGTTAACAAAATCTTACTGCAGACTGATGTATGATACAAAGATTCACATAATGAAACAAACACATTTTAAATAATTATTTTGCGAGTTAACACTTCACTTGACAGTGTAGTCAATATCCAGCCATGGTCAGATGTTTGCTTTATCCAACCAGGTCATCTCACCACCCATTCATTTACAATAAACATGCCTATTACTGTGGACATTACCCAGAAACCTGGGTTTTTAAACACAACACCTCAGACACTGGATCTGTTTGTGTTATCAGGTGCAAGGGTCCATACACAGATGGGACCCTTACAAAAGGGTATGTTGTGATTTAACTAAAACATATATGCTGTCAATGTCAAAAGTCATCAGTGGGAGAGAGGATTAGAAGAACTAGCACGTTCCATTAAAAAAAAAAAGGCAGGCAATGTCCAAATGAACGGTCATGTTTATGGGAACACATTGTTGTTAAAAACATTTACATTTTGTTTATTCATTTAATTTGTTCTGCATTGTTTATATGTTAGATCTGAGGTTCTGAAGGCAGTGACTATGAGAAATACTGTCATTTTGGATTGTAACACCATTTGCCACTTCCATCTTCAGGGTACAAAAACACAAAGTACCCTACGATGAAGGCAGGAGATTCCTCTGAAATATTGGTACATTTTTACCAAACTACACAGTTTCACCTCCAAACTATTTATAGTTACGAGCATACTTAGCAAATACTGAATCCAAAAATCATTAAGGAATGTTAATATGAATGAATGTAAGGTATGAACAAAATATCTATGGAGTCTCAAGTGAAAGCTGTAAATCTTAATGGGCTTTATACTTTACATTACCAGAGAAGACCATTTTTTCTATGATGCCTAATTTGAAGTTCTCACAGTGGCAACTGTGATGTGACCTCACAGTTTGTTACATGTGTTGCACTTATGCTCTAGGTGAGCACAAACTGTGATGTGACCTCACAGTTTGTTACAAGTGTGCTTATGCTCTAGGTGAGCACAAACTGTGATGTGACCTCACAGTTTGTTACAAGTGTACTTATGCTCTAGGTGAGCACAAACTGTGATGTGACCTCACAGTTTGTTACAAGTGTTGTACTTATGCTCAAGGTGAGCACACACATCCATCATCATGGCACACCAATGGTTCCTTGAAATGTCAGCGCACTTCTACCAGAATGCATGGGCATCACCCCACAATTACAACAAACCACTGTTTTAGGAAAATGGTAGTATAAAGTGTCGTCTGAAGCCCATACAACTTGATGGTTACATTCCAGCGTAATGGACCAGCCTTAATTTTCTGACAAGCACTGTTGTATATGCTATGGACCAAATTTCAGTGAAATCTGTTACAGAGGTTGTGAGATTAAACATGAAGTCAGGCAAGCATTATGTCCCTCGTATGGGACCGAACACACAAAATCTATTTGCTTTCTCTTGCACCCAGCTAAGTGATGGACAGAGCAAGGGAGGAAGGATGTGAGCTAGTAAAGCCCACTGTACTCCACAAGGATGTACAATGAAGACTGGGAGAGAAATATCAACAGAACACTCCAGACACCTTCATCATAACTCTTTACAATTGACCAAGTTCTGTTGAAACAGTTCTGCTCCATTGTGATGCTGGATATGATAATTCCCACACAGATGTTCTGAGACTGAACACTCAGTTATCAGGTTAGAAAGTCAGTGGAGAAATACCAAAGGTATGGTATGGTATGGTATGACCTCAATTGTGTATATAAGTAGGGAACAGGGATCTTTACATTTACAGTTTACAGCTTTAAGTAATAAAGGTATTTTTGTGTAAAATAAAGTTCTAAATATGGGACACAAAGTTATCATTAATATAGATAAAATTGCAGCAAGAAGCTACAAATAGGTTATTATAATCTTATTATTTTGCATAATCTGCATATTATTTTATGTTTATTAACGTCCAACTAAATACACTTACTGGGCAAAGTATACCTTGTTATTTTATATTATCTCCAAAATGCTTTGGCTCAGATCAAACCATTACAAAGATACAAAATACAAGAGGATGTATTTAAGTGTGTAACCATGCTGGTGTGTGCTAGGTATTGGTGTGTGCTAGGTATTGGTGTGTGCTAGGTATTGGTGTGTGCTAGGTATTGGTGTGTGCTAGGTATGCACCTCTCCATGCACCAGATGTTGCAGCATCAGAAACTGTCTTTGCTCAACATTAACTGTAGTGATTATTGCTGAACAGAAACTTTCACCATTTGCAGGACAGTTTCCAAATGGCGTGACTGTCCTCTGACATATGCTGAAGGTAGACATGCACAAAGTATCAGAGGAACTTGCTACTTCATCATTAATCCCATGATGGACGAGGCAGTTCCCTTTAGAATGTCAGCACCAGACTGCATGCTGTTAAATCCCAGACAGCCTTAGTCTGCTGGTACACACAAACAGAACCTTATACTGTATGTGCAGTCAATTATAGCCTGTGAGAATGTGTATTAACACACAACACATACAAACATTTCCTAGGTAAGACTGTGTTTTAATAAACACTCAAATACAGCACAAATCACCCTCAGATTGCAGTCTGTTAAACACAGCAGGATACAAAACTCAAGGTAAATGAAAAATAAAACTCAAGAACTGAGAATTACAAAGAGTCACACATCTAAAAGCATGGATGAAGAGAAGAAATTTAAAAATATTTTTCCTCTGTACTGGCTTTTTGACAGTAAGATCCATTAATTAATTACTTAATTAATTAGTGATTTATATAATGATGGTCTCAGGTAGCTCAGACAATATGGTACTGAATAAAGGAATTAGTGAGTTGTGAGTTGGTAAAGATGTGGAAGGAAGCAGTAATGGCATCATTTACAGGACTAAATATCCCAGAAGAACTGAGGAAAACTACAAGAAACATCAGTGAGGACCTCCCCAAATGTGAAGCATTAGTGGTACCCACTAAACTGTGACTTCTGATGGACATTCTATTTTGAAATTGGTTTGCTTCAGGCGCCACTCAGCTTTATAGCCAGTACGTAAATGGAAAATTTTCTCTGAGGAAAAAGTTGACCATTCACTTTCATTCTACATGCGAAGTACGTCTTCATGATGGGGATACTTTGCATTTACCCTCATATGAAGTATGTATTCTACTAGCCTGCATTTGAATAACGACATACAGCCAAGGAAGTTACAGAAGTACCTGTGCTTAATTGGGCACTGCCTTATGATCATGTATGGAGGAGAAGAGGGCAAACTCTGCATGTTAACCTTCGCACCAAATGTCAGCTTCATGCTCTGGCCACTTTGTCACTTGGGAAAGGAGGAGGCCAGGTGGGCCCAGAGCTGTTCCAGATGCTGTGAATAGACAATATTTACCATTTTTGTTCATGCAGCCCATAGCGTAGTCACTTACTAACTGAGATATCCTGGTATCTTTTCAAATAATAACTTTCTATTTAAAAGTGGTTTCATATGAAGTTTCTTGAGTTGGGTTACCAACTTCTATTTACATTTTTTCTGAGTGACTTTGGAAGGTTTGTGGTGTGGATCACATGCAGTGTATCTACAGATGGATTTCATCATTTTTCGCCCAAGGTGAAACACTCGCCACCAAAAACTACCAGCACTTAGAAGACTGTGAGGTAAAGGCACAAATCTAGAGCCATCTTAGCCAGCAACATGTTAATCAAAATACATAAACTGATGACTAATTTTAATTACTGTAACATTTTAAACAGTGTGTTAAGCCAGAGAAGCTGGGAATCTGGACACATTATCATCAGATTTACATCATGTCCTCATAGTTTCCTTGTCTTCACAGAAGTCAGGGAAGTTGAAGCCTTATAAGACTTACATTCATATAAATTAGTTTACACAATGTGCCCCAATTTCATTACCTTCTCGGATACCTTGCAACACCATTCATCTGTGTGTCTCTACAACTCAGTGTGCCAGCAATTTCACCTCTCTGTAGTTGAACCAGTATAAAAGCCCTGTTGACAAGCTCCCTTCCAAGGCAATCACTGGTGTCCACTGCAGACATTTTACTTCATGTCATGACAGTAGGAAGTGCCCACTGCACACACTTTACCCATGCCGTGGCGGTGACCAGTTTCTGATCTGTAATGCTTGGATATATTTTCATATCACTAGCATGTGTTCACTGTTTGTTTGTAAGCTGTAAGTCCACTACAGCTTTTGGGTACTGCAACATTTGATGGTATCTGTGATAATTCACAAATGCACCAAAAAAGTCTCCCTCATAATTTGGCCTGGGACAGGGAATATCAAAACCTGTGGTCAGTTGGTGCCTTGAGACCTCCAAAACAAAGTAAAACTCATGAATATGGATCATTATAAATACAAAATTCATGAGCAAGTTTTCTTTTATTCCTTGCGGCGAATGACTGTATCATACTGCCAACCAAGGAGCACATTCCGTTAAGTACTCATTACATGGATTAATATAAATAGGATAAATGCTGGTGCTCTTAGAAGGCTAGTCCAGTTGGATGTGCAGTGAACTGGTACAGTACACTGACAAAATGGTACACCAAGACAATGGAACAGCATACTGAAAATTGGAACAGTACACTGACAAACTTGTACAATGTACTGAAAAATGTGTGCAGTACAATTTACTAACAAAGTTGTACAGTACAGTATACTAACCAACTTGTACAGTGTACTGACAGACTGGTACAGCACACTGAAAAAGAGTTACTGTATACTTACAAACTAGTACAGTACAGTGACAAAACAGTAGAGAAGCAAAGTTAAGATAAAGTAGGCATTGTGAACATGACTACAATTTTCAGAACATAATCCTAAAAGGTTTAAGCAACAAATTTTTATATGTTTTATAGAAAATAAAATATGTCATCTACTTCTTATGCTTTGCACTGAATTTGTCACACAGTTTCCTTCTTCAGTGAATAATGGAAAATATGAGGAGCAGGACCATAATATTTCTTTTTTCCACACAATTGATGGCAATGTGAACCACAACACTGCAGCACAGATCAGAAAACAATGCAGCAAATAGCATAGCTAACCTACAGCCAACGTATGCAGGGTACAGGAGCCCATTATTGTTTGTACACTCAATGAACACGAACCACTATTTGGGAGACTTAGAGTATATTTGCAAGAACTCAATTTTGCATGAACAGGTTTCAGCACTGACAACCACTGTATGAAATCTCCTACATAGTTCAGCTACAGCAAGCAAAATTTAATATCTCACTCTCTGAGACTTTGTTTTGTTAGATAATTTGTAGAGGTTTACATTGTGGGCAACTTCTTTGTCTGTTATCGGTTTATCACTAAATGCCCAAAACTTTGATATGGCATATTTTATGAAAAGTACTGAAAGTTTGTCTTTGGTAGCACAGCAGTTTGTTGGTACGTTGGCAATGTGTTGGTACGTTGGCAGTGCTGATACACAGTACTATTATTTGAAGTTAATATTTTTAATGTCAGTTTAACAAAATAAATTCTCAAATTAATTAACAAATTTCAGGAATGCAAATAATAAAATATTTTATTAGAAATCTGAAAAGATAAATTCTCATATTCATTGACGAATTTGAAAGATGCAAACAGTGAACAAACACCTGGATTTCCTAAACCTCCCTACAAAATAACAAAATTAGGTGTTTTAAACCTATGTGCAAATCTCAACAAAGCATATATGGAAGTGGTACTTCCTCATTTCCCAGTCAGTCTGTTTCTGTTCATGCAGGTTCCTTGTAACTAAAGGGTTAACAGAAAAATGTTGATTAAGCAATATTCAGAATTACTTCTTTGTTTGGAAAGTGAATTTTCCATAATGTATTCTGTTTGCATGTCTGTTTGCTCTTACGTTAACGCTGATCAGTGGTAAAAGGTCATTTAGTAATGTAAATGCAATAAAAGGTCTGCAACGGAAATTCGATGGGCCAAGCCAGTCTGAATGATCATGCTGTTTTATCAAACCTTACGAAGCAGCCACAAAGATATAAAATAAATTATGCATGTTTCTGCAAATGTAACGGCAAACAGAAACTTTCAAATTTGGAACAAACTGAAGAGTTTCTTTGAAAAACACGAGAACTTAAACTGCACATTGGATGGGAGCCTGGAGAAAGAAACTGAGCATCTAACAACAGACCTTCAGGAAGAATGGGTGCCGCAATCAGGACATCAATTGGGCCTGTCACACCGCCACCACTCCAACACCCCCCACTTAAAAAAAAAAAAAAAAAAAACTTACCAATGTACCCTTGCAACCATACCAGGATTCTACCTCCAACAAAATCAGCTAGTTGCTTGTTGGGCACAAAACCAAGGATATCAATATTCTGACAGAAAACAACATACTTGGACCAATCACAGAGAGCTGACTGCATCCCATGCAAGTGCGGCAAACTGTGTGCAGGAAAATACAGGCATGATACTCAATAAACAACACCTGACACTACCCTCAGCCCTTGAAGATGTTATTGAATTCTGTCACCATGCAGTCTGCAAGATGTGTACCTACTTAGTATTAGTTGAACATTACACAAGATATTGCACTCTGGCAGCAAAGCTGTCTTTGTTAATTGAGCATCTCACCATTACGCAAAAGGAATAGTGCCAGTATAAATTCACATATTTCAAACCATGGTATCCTACAGAAGTGACTGATTAGTTTCATACTCCAGCCACTTTGCCCATGGGAAAATTTGCTGTGGTAGAATCGGAGGCTGGGTGGAGCCCAGAACTATTCTGGACATTTTAGGCAAAAGAAAAATATTTTGTCCAGCCAGAAATTGAACCAGGATTCCTTGGTCTTCCAACCCATGTCCTATTCATTATACCAGTTCAGCTATTTTCAGCTCAATATTGCATCTCATCAAATATGAAATCAAAATATGAGCAGGAAATGGAAGCATCAGCATGTAATACAGCCACCAGAATGGCTGACAACCACACAGCTTCTTTGTATAACATATTAAAACATAAAATCTACAAGCAGCTGATACATAACAGAAGTTCAGCATAAACATTTCAAGAGCTTTATGAATGACATTTGTGGTTTTCACAGCAGTAAAATTGTAGATTGTTGTTCATTAAACACCAACATAATACACTTACTATCAGGTAAACGTTGCTACACATTATTTTATATCACACATTCTCCAATATGTTTTGTTTCTAACCGAAACATCATTAGCAAGATTACAATTTAAAGGGAAGTGAAGCAATCAAGATGTTGTGTATTGTGTATTGTGTGTTGTGTATTGTGTATTGTGTGTTGTGTGCTGTGTATTGTGTGTTGTGTATTGTGTGTTGTGTATTGTGTGTTGTGTATTGTGTGTTGTGTATTGCACAGCTCACATCAAATGTAAGGTGTTAATATATACAATACAAGTAGGCCAGGTTCATTGTTTTACAGTTTGATATATATATGATTAAAACAGTGAAATGTTAAAATTAGAAGCTATGTATAGTCTTCTGTAGTTTTAGATGTGGTTAGTTGAATGTTTGCAATATAATAGTTAAAAACAGCTGTCTGTGTATCTCATTACTGGTTACAAATATGTAAGTTGAAAGGATTCAGAGGCATGAAGACATGAGTGTTTTAGCATCCAGAATTAACAAGTTGAACAGTGAAGCATACGTTTTGAAGGAAGCAGCTCTTCAGACAAAAGAGAGGATTAACCTTAAACCAGATTTGGTGATTGTGAACCAAGGAAGGGTTCATGAGGATGGAGGAAACCTGCTCCAGGTCAAAAGAGGGCACATCTTACCTGTAGTGCTTGGTTCAAGAAGTGCCGTTTTGAAAGCCACCATTGAAGGCACTTCATCATCTCAGAATCACAGACCACAGCACAATTATCACTATTTCCTTAACTGCCCTAACAAAGCTCCATTCAATTATACTTTAGCTTCATGGACTACAATGCTATTACTAGCCATTAATCTGCATACAGACTAATCTGAAGCCTATTTATATATCACACTACTCATGTATACATTTACATATTTATCTAAATTCTTGTTACATATCCACATATATTTGAATCATATTTGACTATACATACAGTTTATCAATGAATATATATATATATATATATATATATATATATATATATATATATATATATATATATATATATATATAT
>Ga0268261_10002558_pt1 | contig 13065 bp, 5 predicted proteins | sample TergutNc150P1_FD_190353 | JGI IMG/M metagenome (GOLD analysis project Ga0268261, IMG submission 190353) | Nasutitermes corniger P1 segment gut microbial community from laboratory colony in Florida, USA - Nc150 P1 (SPAdes) (version 2) | ecosystem: Host-associated > Arthropoda: Insects > Digestive... | reverse complement strand
ATTATTCACTTCCTTCCCGTCTCATCAGGTTTCCATTTTCACACAGATGCATTCTGTTCACTTCTCCGCGTTTTCTTTGCATTACGCACAGTACACGTCACGCCCGTGACGTCACACCAATACACACCGCATCACGGATATAGCGCAGCAGCGGGGGACTCTGGCGCCAGCAGCCATCTTCCGCGCACAAATCGGCACTCGCTCCCGACGAAATAAGTCGAAAAGTTGGGAAAATTGGAATATTGTGGGTCCATACGTACCCTAAGACCTCCTCCAGACCAAGGGGGAGACGTGTGCAAAGTTTGGTTCAGATCGGTTCAGAAATGTGGTTTTGTATAAGTTCCATACAAACAAACAAACAAACAAACATTCATCTTTATATATAAGATTAGTACATAGAAATGTATCAACCAGTCTGTAAAACTATATATATATATATATATATATATATATTTGTGTGTGTGTATCATTCACCTTCCACTTTATTACATTTTAGTGCCGATCTTTCAAAATATGATAAAAACCTGCGAACATGTTTCTTGCTCTGTATGATGGGGCCACAGCAGTAGACAGATTCTGAACAATTATGCTCAGAATTTTAAAAACGTTAACTCAGTACATCTGAGAGTTTAGCGTATAGCAGGTGATTCTGAATGATGAGAAGTCCTTCGGGGCAAGGAGGGCAGGAATATGTTACGTAAACAAATGCTCTAAATCTTCATTAATTGGCGCCGAATTTACATATTTGCTGTTGTGTAAGTTGCGAAGTGACGGAGGACGTGACTGTCACTTCGCATCTCACTTCTACCTATCTCTGTAAAGGGACAACACTGGATATCAATATCAATGTACCAAGTTACCCCTATCTTATCGTTCAATTCTGTTTATTAATCATTAGCATGGCATTATAATACAAATATGAAACGCGCTGTGAAACTTTCCCCTTTCTCTTATCACTTTCTCTTCACTTGGGTCCAGATGTTCTCCTCACCTTCTGTCCTCAAACACAAAACCCCATCACTACAATAAGAGACAAATTTTCATACTCCCACAAATTGACAGGTTAGAGCATGGTTTTGTGTACTTTAATCGATAGCTTTGTAATTAAGAAGATTAGTGACAGATTGCGGATAGTAAATATTTGTAGAATTTAGCATGCATTTAAACCTGCCATGAATATGATCGGACATAACCAGACATATAGACAAATATTTTTATCAGGCAAAACGAGACAAATGTGATGATCATGTATAACAAAATTCTTTTATCAGACATAGCCAGACAAACAATTTATCAGATATAACCACATTTTTTGTCGGATGTAACCACATAAATATTTTTATGAGACATAAAGAGACATTTTTCGGATGTAACGAAGCATGTATTTAATATGACATAAAAAGACAAATGTTTTATCAGACACAGCCAGACAAATTGTGTCACACATTCTTGGTCATAGCCAGACAAATTGTGTCACACATTCTTGGTCTCTAAATGTCTCTTGATAAAAAAAATAGTCATTTTGGTACACCATACGTATGCAGCAGTAATAAAAAACTTTAAAATTTGTATTTATTTCTCTATGGTTTATTTATCGAAGCTGTCAGTGGCTCATATGCACCGTCAAAATAAAATAATTACTGAATATTCAATCATAATGGACATTTGATAAAATGATCGTGGCCTGTTTTGAGGTTGGCCTACTTTACGACCATTCGACTGGAGAGACTGAGGATAACTATGAAATTCCTTAGCTTAGAGTTCCGAAACGAGAGATATTTAAACACCGTACGTTCCGAACACGAAGCAGAATCATTGCTCTCTCGACTGCGGTGTTTGGAACAGACGCTGAGAAGTAACATGTTACAAGGATGTATTCCAACAGAGAAATCCCCATTGCACTTACCCGATTAGGGCCTGATGGAACCGAATGCATTCCTTCAAATACTGTTGTAGTAACTTTTCGTAGGGCTCTGTGGTTACGATGGTATGCGATGTTGTTGCACTGCTCGGCATTTCTCCACTAGGTTTCTTCATAAGGTTGTCTGATTTCGCAACCTCAGATTGAATAAAATCATGAGGGTACATCAGAGTAACAGATGTATATCTTCGATTACATCCAACAGTGTCAGGCTGCCCAGAAAATGGGGACGTCTGAGAATGACTGACCTGTTCAAGCACTTTGTTTGTGTTTACAGATCCAGGTACATAATCACTATCAAGATCTTGTGTATTGAAACCTTCTGTCTTCACCTTTGTTGATATCCATTCTGCCCCGCGACCGTTATATGTAACATATTCTGAGTTTTGTATTTTCTGCTCAAACTCATCCACGTCTTCGAAAGCTGCACACAATATCTTAAAAAGCGTTGTAGTGTGGAAAGCGAAGGCGAACATTAACATATAACACCCTGTTATATTGCTTACAACTGCATGGACCGCTATGAAATGAAAAACATGCATGAGTTCGTAAGTAGGTGACTTGTTAACATCTTCTGGTAACCACATTTTAATTCCGAAATATCTTCCTCTGTCAATAGTTAAATTTCTTGGTTCGACATCTGTAAAGTATTCCACGTACCCCATAATCAACGGGGCACCCCCCCACGCTGTCTCCACAGTGAAGCACAAACCTAGGAGTGTCCACGTTATAACTGCAGATTTTTTAGCTGCTTCTTCTAAGATAAATTTCCTTCTTTTTTGTGATCCTACTTTGTCCATGTGGCTGATAAATCCGGCCTCTAGAGTGTCGAACAAGTTTACCAATTCTTTTCTGTTCCATACAAAATAGAAAAATATGATTCCTGTGCTAACGATACATGAAACTTGAAACAGGATTACAGTTGTTGCTTCAATGTCGTCCAGACGTTGGTACAGAGGGACAATCTGGAGGACGATAAGAGGCGGGAAGGACAGGAGCAACACTGTTGTAAAGACGTCATACAGCGTCGACTTCCAACTATTGCTTAATGTACTCGCGAGCGGCAACATCCCAGACAAATGAAAAGCCTTTAGTTGCAAGTGAAGTAGTTTCAGTCTTCTCGGATTTTCCTCTTCTTTAAAATTCAGCGTTGGGCTGCACGTTTCTGTAGCCATAGTTTGCTTCTTAAGTTGCTGATTAAATTCAAGCTAAGCTGCCTTGTGCACTGCTGCAGTCAGTAAGGAGCATGTACAGACTGTGTGTTTTGTGTTGATGAATCAGACTGCTTTTCTTTTATGTGAATTGTTGTTTACTCTAAAACACATAGATTTATTTTCAGTTTAATACCACTTAATATTAACGTTCTATCTCCCCTCCCCATTGTTAAAACTATTCACAAAACGCAAAGACTCTTCTTCTTGCCCTGTATAGTCTAGTTACGATTTCTGAGAAAGCAAAATTACTTTATTTCCGTACTACGTTAGTAGTTATAGGTGCATACACAGTATATCTAAAATTCTGGAATATTTCAGGAGCGAGTTCCCCACACCAAAGCAAGGAGAAAATATGTCCGTATACACTAAGTGTTTAAGGTACGGCCTCCGCGTTCGCCCGACTTCAGTCCTTAAGATTTCTAACTGTGGGGACACTTGAAAAGTGTAGTGTATTCATCTCCAATTGAAAATGAGTCGACGCTTCACCAACGCATACTTGATTCCTGTCAGACCATTTGCAACCACCTCAGGACCTTAGAAAGTGTGGGACAGTCCCTGATCAAAAGTGTCCTTGCGTGCATGGATAAAGTGGAAGGCAGTTTGAACATTTTTTTTTTTGTGAATTGTGACTTGATAAACAGTAAGAACTGTAAAAGTTGTGCCGTGCTGCTGCCTCATTTCCTGTAGCTCTGAGAGTCAGACCTAATGCAATCCGTGCCTCGCTGTTTTCTCTTGGTCCTTTAGCAGAAACTTTGCTTCTCGTTCACACTGGGACAGACAGCATACATCATCATCATCATCATCATCATACGTCACGAGGTGGGCACCAATAGACCTGTTTTGACCTGTTTAACCCTTATCCTGCTAACGTGGAGTATAGGGTGAGCTCCTAATAATGTCAGAAAATGGCAGATGGGATTTAATTCGGCATTTAAAGGGTTAAAAGGCTGTTCACAGATCTTCCAAATGGTCTTCGTCCATTTGGTCAACAATTTATCATTATTTTTGACATCCTGTTTGCTGTTCATTTTTGTTACACGTCGTAGCCAATTTGATTTGTATCTTTATAGTTTCTCATCAAAAGTTTCTACTTTTAACTCTTGCAAAATTTCTTTATTCTTTTTTTGATCAACAAGTGTGCGTATCCCTTCGTGCTTCTGCAGAATCTCATCTCCATTAACGTCAGTCGTTTTTATCCCTTTGCGAACATATGTGTAAGACATTGAGTCAGGCGCTACTTTGATGATGACAGAGCTGCTACGCTAATTGAGGCGGTAGCATGGTATAGTTTGTTATGTATTTGGGGTATTATCTTGTGTAGCAATGACAATTAAGCAGGCTTAATCTTAACAAAATTACATTAAATTTGAATTTTAAATTGAAATTTCACGTGAAACTGTTTAAAACACACAATGATTAACAGTAATTCTTGCAGGTAGTTACAGCACATAATGTAGAAAATTGCTTTTGTAGATTTACTGATACGTGAGTTTATATACTGGTGTACAATGGTCAAGCAAAGCCATTACAGGCATGGAGAGACTCTGAGAGCTCCAGGAGGTTGAGGCTCCCAGATTTCAAGACAATCGCCATATAAAGGTTGTAAGGTTGTTATCCCTACGCACCGGTCGCCTTTACCCACACAGGAAGTATTCCTGGTACTCATTTCTGTTAGAGGCTGAGTCAACCCAAGGGTCATAGTGCGACCGGAAGGATTATGCCAATAAAAAATTCAAATGACACCATCGCGAATCGAACCCGCATATTTACTGGAGGATGCACTGTAAATATTTAGGTAGCATGGCAATGCAGTGTCGTTTTGCCTTCTTAGAATTCTCATCTAAGTTTACATTTAGGAAACAACTAGTATACTTTCTTTTTGTAAATAATGTTCAAACTTTTGGGGGGTGGGGGACAGGACGTTTATAAATCCAATGTATTCACTTCAAAATTTGGTTTTATGTAACATGTTTCTCCCATAATTGTAGTATGTTCCATTAGTATTATCTCTTGAACAGCAGAAGAATTGGAAGTTCTTTTCTATCCAATGCTCCTCGATTTACAAAAAAGCTTTCCTTCTGGTAAGAGCAACGTGTAGATGAAGACGAACTTGGAGCATTGGTGAAATTATAGTGATAAGAAAAACAGAAATACTGAGAGAACACCCCGTTTCCTTGCCCCTTTGCCATCAGAAATATCACATGTTCTGACCTGGGATTAAACCCGGACCTTCTTAGGTAGAGGTCGGCGAATAACCGCCTGACCCATGGCACAGTTTGTCTTTAAGGGCAAAAGTAATCCATTAAGAACAAAAACTAAATATTTGTTACTTAAAGACCCAGTTAATATCGTGCAGTAAACACTCTCCATCTTTGTTATAAACAACCAGTTAGTTCTGTCGTATTGTAATGTGTAGAAAGGAACTAATTAACATTTGGTTAGCTTTTAGAATTTTTGAACTTCAAAATGAATTTTGATAATTTTATCGGTGTAATTTGCATTTTGTGTTGGAATAGTAGCAATTTTACGTTTGCATTTAGATATAAACCTGATTTAGCAAGTTGCACACACTATCAACAGGAAGACTGTGTATGCACAATTCCTTAGTAACAGCACATTCCTTTATGTCTGCATATTCTGTTGCTAAAAAAAACTCTATGAACTGTAAACGCTGAGTTATGAGTTTTATGAACTCGTACACCGGCCTGTGTGACCGACAGGAGATTTTTGTGATCAAACTTTCAACGAGACTAGACGCAAAGAACACGGTGCTATAGGCAAGGCTTCAAAATGAGCCTTACACCTCAGATATTCCTGTTCATACCAGGTGAGTGGTGCACTGTTCATCCGTAACTCAAGACAAAAGGAAAATGATTGAAAAGTATTTTATTGGATTATTTTGTATATTCCAAATTTATGTAGACGAGATAATTGAAACCGCACAGATGATCTGCTTCAATATTGCTAGGTCAAAATCTGATAGAAGATATTTAGTTTGTTCAGATATAAGTTAGATATAGTGTAGATTTGTTAAAAATACACATTATATATTTTACTAGAAAGACGTAACTCGTATTCCGTCTATGATATGCTGGGACGTAAGCTGTGATGAAGTTAAATATAACCTAATCCCAAGTATTCCCTTAAATTAATTGTTTTATGGGTTGGTATGGCGGTTCGAGTCCGCTCAACTAAAGTGCTACGTGGCCATGGCGGAGGGATTACTACCCCCGTAGCCACCACGAATTACGACCAGAGATAGAAACGGCAGTAGTGGTCAGTAGTCTGCCGAAATTACTAAAACTGACCTGGTGGCAGGGAAATTTGAGATCGAGTAAGCTAGACGAGAATAAGTAGGCTCATAGCTATCTCACATCATATAGTACCTCTCCGGGTAGGAAATAGTGGAAGTCTAACCGCTATCAGGTAGGTACTACAAAATTGGTGACATCTGTGCTTTCACAACCCCCGTAGTCACTACAAATTGGTTTGCAGAGGTTGGATACGAATTAAAACCGTTCAGATACGTACATAAACCAAAGAGATATCAATTAGAAGAATGATTTTACATGTTAATACAGAAAATTTGGCGGTATAGGCAACGCCCAGTATGTGGGAAATTTTGTTGCATTACAAATAAGTATCTTGAGCCAGTAGCGATAGAAATTAAGCTGAAGTACACTCAGCATATTTGAACACTGGTAGTTGCTTATATATTTTTTATTTACGCTGCAATCATGACGCTATGAGCGTGTAGAAATGGTAACATTAATTTTTAAAAGCCTTCGTAAAGAAGATTCAGAAATGTTTTGGAAGCTTGTTTGTAGTTTCGAAATACGGTTTTTTTATGCATAGCTGTTGGAGTTGTTGAAACAGCTATTACTGGACGATACTAGTGCCTGATAGAAGGGAAGTTAGAAAAATTTTCATTGATTCCACATAGGTCTGTGATTATCTTTCAGTACTCACTGTCTTTGATCCTTGCATACCGACTACAGCAGTTCAGGATGCTCGATGGATTTGTGTATTCGTTCAGGATCAGTTGTATTTAGCAACTAAGACTAGAGGGTGAATTGCGCTAAGCCTTCTGTAGTTACTAGGAGAGAAATCTGGATATGAAAGGGGTACTAACTTCATTACTTTGCGATGGCCAAATTTATACTACGAAATTATAATGTATTGTATGTGCAATTAAAATTCGATTGAAGGATAAAATATAGGCATATTTAGCCCTTGTGCGAGTGCTGGTGAGGAGAGAGACAAAGCCTGATTACCCATATTTCCGAACTCCCAGAATTTTCTCGGGGGATGATTGTGTTGCGTTTGGATATTTAGAATTTTACGAAATTTATACGTGATATTTGCTGTAGATGTAACATTATAAATTAGGGTGCTGGGTGGTTTTAATTGAAGGAACAGATGTGTTGCAATCCTAAGTTTTCGGAGAGAGAATTTTAGAAAATTTCTCCCCCCTTAGCCTTCTATGGTGGAATCTTTTCAGATACCATATATGTGTATGGGTGCACCTCGTGTGTTAATTTGCCCTAGGACAGGGATACGCGAGATTAACAAGCTGAAGTAGCCACTTTTATACGTCGTACTTAGTAGACGATTCGCTTGTTAAGAATCCTCGTATGATTTTTAAGGCCGCATGAGCTAAGTTGCACACTGGAAATTAGATTTTTTTGTTTTACTGAAGATTATGGTAGTTGAATTTTGGAAGTACTAAAGCAAGACGTCAGTTTTTCCGAAACCTATGGGAAATCAGTGGTTATGAACAACTGGTGTAGGAAACTTAGCTTTCCTACATGTTTCTGTGTGTGGAATTGGCACAGGTTTCTTTATTAGTATTGGTTAACCTGTATAGCTTGAGGATGACCCGTATTAGTACGGAATGGTCAGTGAAACAGCTGACTTGAAAGCTGCTGTGAGCCGCACTTTGGAGCGAGCCATATGATGCTACTTAACACCTGACTTCAAGGTCGGGAATAGAAGTCATACTCGTGGAGACATCCGCACTTCTGACGCTGTCTTGCCAATGGTTATGACGTAGTGAAAAGAAAATGACCTTACCCAATGGCACAATTAATGGCATAGGCCAGTTAGGTACGAACATTCCCAGGAAACAGAGATATTCCACTTGTGATGGTAGAATTTGAATAAATTATGATGTACGGGGTACGAGATTATGTTAACACTGCCTAAGACACGTATTCGAGACACAGCGTAATATCAAGAAGCCCAGTTGAGTTTCGTGGTTGTAGAAGACTCAGTGTTGTGAATCTAAATTTTGAGATACAGACCGTATCGTAGGAATACGTGTTGGTGTATATGGACGTCAGGAAGACGTTAGTTCAGTGGACCGGAAAGGTAGCCGATGTAAGAAGTCCAAAGATTATTCGTGTGCGTTACAGCAGGTGACGACCGAATTACCGTAAGTCTCAAGTAATGAGACAAGATATAGCTCAGTAGTAGCTGAGAAGTCTCGCGTAGAGAGACTAGATTTATGTCAGTTGTGGCTGACGGTGTAAACAGAAATATATTTATCCTATTGAGGAGTATGTTTGCTTGTTTAATATGTGAGATTACAGTGGAAATCTCACGAGGAATACACGGTCAGTGGGCATTACAGTGTGATATACACATAGTGTAGATAACTACACAGAGAGACCCCGAAAACCTAGCCTACCAAAATAAAAATTTATTAGAACATATTTCGAGCTGATTGTAGATTAGAGGGCAGATTTCATGATAGCAGCGATAGGAAATTTCGATAACTACTGAATGTGATGAAGTATACGTGACGAAAATTTGGTAGCACAGATACGCTAGAAAATAGCACGTTAAAAAGACAGGTGTCAATTTTCTTTATGTTGAGAAATATTAAATGTGAATTAATGGTTGAGGTTATGCTGGGAAATTAAAGTAATATACTTACTTGTGATAATAACGCATTTTGTTTGATTGTAGTGACTACAATTAAAACTACTTTGTGAGTCTGCTTTGAAATTGAGATTATTCAGTGAGATTTTAATGACAATGTACAACTATACGAGTTAATTAATTTGGAAAGGAAGCTTGGGATTATTTTTTTTGTTGACAAAAAAAATTTAATTTGTTTGATTTTGTGAGTAAGTTGAAAGCTAGTTAAGCTATTGAGTTCATTAATTTAACTAGAAAGTTGCACGTAGCGAAATATGAGACACATTACCTGGCACACGAATACGCGATTACATCCAACGTACATATATATAGCTGAGTTTACGAAATTGCTTTGTGAATTTAACCTTTAAGAACCGTGCGTCTTATGCATAGGACGGTGGTACCCCTGCCCTCCAGATGTTGCATTTTATATATTTTTTTTCAACAACTATAAGTACTGAGTATTTTAAACATGCTGCACACTCTCCGTTTTTCTCTTCAAAATGCCGTTCATTTCATAATGCTACCTTTTTTGGTTCGTGTATTATTCACATTTACGTACAGGGTGTGCTAAAATTTAAATGTAAAACTCCGGTGCGAAAAGGTTAAGGAGAATTTCGATAATTTAGATGATATATTGAGACATAGTTATGATCATTTTTAACTGTGGAAAACACTTTGATTGTACAGGCTGATCATCTTATATTTTATGAGTACTATGATTTAGAGTTAATAAGAGTAAAAATTATGAGTTTGGATGACACTACGCACAGCTTCTTGTAAGGAAAGAAGTATGGAAATAACTATAGTGAAGCACTGTTATATGCACTGCGGACGAACTAATGGAAACAATTACCATTAAAGTGACAAGTTGGACAAAGTTTTTAGAAGGAATATTGCTTTATTCATCAGAGTTTCTCCTCCATTTTGCAAACGTCATTTTGCATATGCTTTCATTTTCAACGAGTTATCTTCAGAAACTGGATCTACAGTACCAGTACTGAGCAACGCATGGACCTAAGGTGCAGCAGAAACAGCCTGCCAGTCCAGTGGAATGGGATGCTGAGGAACAGCAGGTCCCACCTAGCAGTCCAAAGCCAGCCACCTTTTAACTGGATCAGATGTTTGTGGGCGTGGACACGATAAAAATGAGAGCCTGGATAGTATGCCGACAGAATGGACGCGGACAAGTGAAGCCTCGACGACAAGCTTTAAGGATGATACACTGGAGCTTAAAATTTTTTATTCTATACTAGATGAAGAGAGACTGTGTAAAATTTTTGAAAGCCTAAGATGATGAATGTGCAGGAATTTTAATTTTGATTTTGAGTTTAGAAATGGAAAATATCGTATTTAACTTGAGTAAACTTTTGGTTGTAATTTGAAAATTTTTGAAATAATGAAATAATATTGTGACAATGGTAGAGAAAACAAAATTGGCAAAGATGATACAGTTTTTTTAATAGTGAAGTGATAACAGCAAAGTGCAGTGCTAGTCACAAGCTAGTCAAATTTATTTTATTTAAAATAATTGTTTGCAGTTTTCGAACATAAAATTGTATAGACTTGAACATAATTTTGGCACGGCGATAAATTTTTTATGATGCTGTGTACCCTATATAATATACTTCAATTGTTGTAATTTTACGTGTGTAATTTTAAATTTGAAACTTATAATATCTGGGGAAGAGAAATGGTTAAAGATTAACTTATAAATTAAGCATTAGAAAAATAATGTATAATTGAGAGATTTTTCAAAATTTAAACTAAGTGAAATATTTGTGTATGGTGAAATATGTTAATTGGAATATTTTAGTTTATTATGATACGTTTATGACGTTATGAAGTTAATGATGATGATGTTGTTGACACTGAATTATTTTGATGATTTTGTAAGGATGTGTACATTGTTATTGTAATTTTTATTTGTTGTTTTGTGTTTAGAATTTTTCTTTTTGTGTGTTTTAGATGCATTAGTACAGATGATGCAAGGACGCATCATAGTTAAGCAGTGAGGGATATAATGTGAGGAAAGAAACTAATTAACATTTGGTTAACTTTTAGAATTTTGGGACTTGAAATGAATTTTGATAATTTTATAAGTGTAACTTGCATTTTGTATTGGAATATTAGCAATTTTAAGTTTGCATTTAGATATAAAAATGGTTTAGCAAGTTGCACACACTATCAACAGGAAGACTGTATATGCACAATTCCTTAGTAACAGCACATTTCTTTATGTCTGCATATTCTGTTGCTAAATGAACTCTATGAACTGTAAACGCTGAGTTATGAGCTTTATGAACTCATACACCGGCCTGTATGACCGACAGGAGATCTTTGTGATCAAACTTTCAACGAGACTAGACGCAAAGAACACGATGCTCTAGGCAAGGCTTCAAAATGAGCCTTACAACTCAGATATTCCTGTTCATACCAGGTGAGTGGTGCATAGTTCATCCGTAACTCAAGACAAAAGGAAAATGATTGAAAAGTATTTTATTGGATTATTTTGTATATTCCAAATTTATGTAGACGAGATAATTGAAACCGCACAGATGATCTGCTTCAACATTGCTAGGTCATAATCTGATAGAAGATATTTAGGTTGTTTAGATATAAGTTAGATATAGTGTAGATTTGTTAAAAATAAACATTATATATTTTACTAGAAAGATGTAACTCGTATTCTGTCTATGTTATGCTGGGACGTAAGCTGTGATGAAGTTAGATATAACCTAATCCCAAGTATTCCCCAAAATTAATTGTTTTATGAGTTGATATAGCGGTTCGATTCCGCTCAACTAAAGTGCTACGTGGCCACGGCTGAGGGATTACTACCCCCGTAGCCACCACGAATAACGATCAGAGATAGAAACGGCAGTAGTGGTCAGTAGTATGCCGAAATTACTAAAACTGACCTGGTGGCAGGGAAATTTGAGATCGAGTAAGCTAGACGAGAATAAGTAGGAACATAGTTATCTCACATCATATAGTACCTGTCCGGGTAGGAAATAGTGGAAATCTAACCGCTATCAGATAGGTACTACAAAATTGGTGACATCTGTGGTTTCACAACCCCCGTAGTCACTACAGTAAAAAACAAAAGTCGCTGTTTGTTCTGAGATCCAAACACAACACGTAAATGCGCCCTTTGCGCAAAACGTGGAATTTGGAAACATAAAAATTTGTAGTATATTCGTGTAATAACCACTGTGCTTTAGAAGGTTATTATTTCTTGTGATGTGTGTAGAATTTTAAATCATTCAGAAAGCTGCCCACACCATCTTCGCCGTCGTAAGTCCCTCAATTGTTCACTCTGTTCACGGAGAACCGTATCAGGTTAGACACGTCCATCTGCGTCTTGCTTGTCACTGTTGGTACTGACCTGATGTTTGCTGCTGATTGCTTCTGATTTTGTTTGAATTATGAAGGATTTTTTTTTGTGATGACTTGGTTACCTTGTACACGAGACCACCCCCTTTAAAAATGCGTACTTCTCATACAGTTTATTTATTTAGAAGTAAATTGTAACCCGTCCGGAATGCGTCATTACGTATTTATGTTAACTGAAACGAGTATGTCTAGAATTGGTGTTGTTATTATCACATTCTTTTATCGTTAAATACGCACTTCGGTAAATTAATGTGAGAGAAATGTGTGGGTTCAGGTATGCTGCCTGTTTTAGAAACAAGCAGTTAGAATCAAACACGATGTATCGAAACACCGAATTAGGATTCCCACACGATTTTCAACTTTTATGTTCAACTTGTAGAAGTTACTTGTAAAGGTTGAATATTTAATGCATAATTACATTTACAGCAACCTAACATTTAGTAGCTAACAACGGTTCTTCTTATATCGATCAGAATATATACATGTATACGAATTGTGGCGGTCAGGTGAGTGGCTTCTTCATCACGACAATGCTCCCGCCCACGTAGCATTGAGTATGCGGCAGTTTCTCACGAAAAACGGGATGACAACGGCTTCGAACCCCCCCCCCCC
>Ga0268261_10002557_pt1 | contig 13065 bp, 8 predicted proteins | sample TergutNc150P1_FD_190353 | JGI IMG/M metagenome (GOLD analysis project Ga0268261, IMG submission 190353) | Nasutitermes corniger P1 segment gut microbial community from laboratory colony in Florida, USA - Nc150 P1 (SPAdes) (version 2) | ecosystem: Host-associated > Arthropoda: Insects > Digestive... | reverse complement strand
ATATATTTAATTGCGGCTGAGACTTTTCTGTCGGTGGTCACTGGACTATCTACACGAAATGTTGACCATGGTGTCTGTGTGACAAAGTGACATGCAATTGGCAGATGCATACTTTCTTAAGGACTCTTAGTGACGTGTAACAAAACATACTTTGCTTATTGACACCATTGATTCATGCAAAACTGAAATATTGCCTTTTATGTCTTACGTCTTGGCTGCTGCATGAGATTATTATGTGCGTTTGCATAGTCACGGAGGCGCCAATTTGCTTTATGTTTTTCGGCTGTCTGCATGTTTTCTTTGGAGAGATTTCCGTGTAATTTTTTTTGGTGGCGTCCTGTATTAAAATATTTCTAGAGTATCTAAATTTAGTCGTAATGGTGCAGAAATATGGTGTCCTTTACATGAAGAACTGAGTATTTTCATTTTTAGAAGTGAACAAAAATCGCCACAACATCGGTCACCTTGAGACAAGTGGTATTTTTTTTCACTGCGAAGATGTGAAAATATTAGGCAAATTTTCCGCTATGGTACATTGTGCTTACATCTCCTTACTTGTTGTTTTTAAATGACAAGTTTTGGACCTTGTAACATTTTTGTATTTATCAACTTGCAGCTGTACCTGAATGGTTATTATTTTTTTTACCAGACCGTTTGGCGTCAGATAGTGGTCTAAAGTAAGAGGCCCACACATGGGAAAGTTAAGCACATTATTTTCTACGCAACCTTATCCAATAAATGTTGCCAACCTTCCGAATTGCTACAATATAACACTAACCGTTATGGTAGGTATGCAAAGCCTTGTTCGAAACAGCAGGCGGCATGTTAGTGACGACTGTTTATAGCAGATCAGGTACCGGAAGTGATCCGTCCATTTCTTTTGCTGTTACGTCACGGGTATTGCCTCCTACAGAACATAAAATCAATAAGAGAACTTGAAATGTTTAAAGTTAATAATGAGACACTTGGTCATTTATATAGCGAACGAAACTTTGTGCGACGAAGGAGTGAACAAAGTTGTAATGGCACACATTTAGTAATACAGGGTGTTTGTTTTTGAGTCTAGCATTTTGACTTTCGAATTTCACACTGTGTTTGCAAATAGCTAATGAACTTTCATACTCAAACTCTAAATGTGCTAAAGGCCTTATATACATCAGTCCAGCACGAAGTTAATTGGTGGGCCTGACCGAAAATTAATGTATTGTTCTGTAATAGTTTAAACAAACTCTTCATCCGTTGATTCTCTTTTTTAATCTTAGGCTGCACTTCTTATGCTTCCCGATAGCTTTTTGAGTTATTGTATGCAAAAAAAAAATAATGTTGTGAAAGATAAACCACTCTGTTTACGGTGAATTTGTTAAACGTAGGAGCATATCTCTTTTTAAAAACCATAAATTCTGTCATGTAGACATATATTTCATATGTAAAAATAAACCACGTTTCTGAAACAAGAACAAATTAAGCCAACGCACTTAACACAGCTAACTTCTTCTGTATACTGTCCAGCTCCATGGGCCAGAATATATCGTGGGAAGACAGTGGTTACTTCTGAAAATCATTACTCCTCGTTACATCTAATCGGAGTTGCCATTACCCTGTTCAGAACGTCCCACTACCAGTCTGTATATTGTGCCTGATCCTTACAGTCCGCACAATACTGCACTGTTTATTGAAAATTTATTTTCAATTTTTCCTCTCACTTATGTCTAGGTTTTAAGCTCTGTTGACGGATAAGTTATTCCCATCAAAACTTAGCATTTATTTCTTCTGTCTAACACGCCTTATTATTGAGAAGAACTGTTTGCTGCATTCTCTTATGTCGAATTTCCATTTCTACATTTTACTGTACGTAGCGACATATTTAAAATTACTTCCGTTTAGTCTTGCATGACAATTATTTGTAAGCACGTTACACGGAAGTGCTTTGACAAAATTGCGCAGTGTGCGGTTTGACAACACCGCAGGCTTCTGTGTGACTACAAATTCTGGAGTTACGAGTCTGAGAATTACATACTGTGGTGGGTGGATTGATGTAATTGGAATTGATATTTAAACCGATCATGGCGAGAGCTACACATGTACAGAGAGAGAGGGAGAGAGAGAGAGAGAGAGAGAGAGAGAGAGAGAATGAGTAAGAGGGAGAGGGAGGGAGTGTAGTTGGCTTACCTCTGTTTGTATTCATGTTGTTGTGTATAACATCCACACACAGAAGAAACCTGATGTTTCGTGATTGACACTTTGTTACAATTGTAGGCGTACCTCAGTTGCGTGTTGGCACTGACTGCTTCCAGTTGTGCGGTTCGGAATGTAAACGAGTCTCAGTGCTTCTGCTTCTGCTGTTAGCATCTCTGGCTCTAACGTTACGTGAGTCTTTCTAGCACGTCCGAAAATGTGCTTGAATTTGGGCGATGCTTTCTATTGTATAGATTTTCTTTGATGGCGTCTTGAAATAAACGTAAATATTTTCGATATTCTTTGCTCTGTTAATTATTTATCACGTAACGCTGAAGGTGGCAGTCGAATATCATTCAAAATTTATTTTCATTTGAACTGTATTCGAATCCGGTTTGTTAGCAGGTTTTAGAAAACCTTTCTCTCGGTTCTCCATATATTGCACGTTGAGACACGTGACAGTGGTAGCATTAGCTGTGTTCTAAAGTTTCATTGCGATAGTTCCGCTAATCAGATGTCGTTCAAACTGTAAATCCTGTACGCTTTCTACAATACAGTCTGCTTATAGTTAAAGGAAGGTGATGATTCAAAGCTGCAATGGAAAGATATTGAACAATAAGGAAAACAAATTACAGGTAAAGCGATCCGTGTACATACCTGGAGAGCTCCTGAGGTTTTGGGGAGGCTGAGGATCACAAGTTTCAGGATATTCGGCTGGTGAAAGTGTCCAGGTTCTCAGCAGTATGCATCAGCCACATTTACCCCCAGGACGTATTTCTGGTACTCATTTGTGTTAGAACCTAAGTCGACCCCACGATGATATTGCGGTCAGGAGAATTGTGCCAATAAATATTCCAATGACAGCGTCGGGAATCGAACTCCCGGCATTCCGGCTTGTATCTAAAATAGCAATAATTTATAATGTGTCAGCTTCCAAATTTTCCGCCTTTAAATATTTCGGACATTGGCATATATTTTTTGAAAATTTATGACAGTAGAATCCTCTCACTTTATAAACACCATGTTGTGTTTAATACAGATATCGACGTTAAATTACGTTTTAAACTGTGATAGAACTGAGTTAAAAATATTAGCTAGGATTCATAATTTCGAGTTTGAGGACGGATTATATTTTTATTAACTTGTGCACAGCAAAGCTGGGATCGTTTTATACATATTAGGATTTAAGTAATTTCCTCAGATAGACAACCATATTGAAATTTCGAACAATGGCCTTTTTTAGGAGAGACGTTTCACAGAAAACGTGAGTCGTTTTGCTGCTGATCGTGTAGTTGCTACTGAAGGCAAGAAGTGCCAGTGTTTACTTCCCTGAACAAATCAGGCTGTTGTTTTGTTCAGCACCGCACCTCAGTACAACCATAACTTGCTAATGCAGAATCCTCACATCAGCCGATCTCCTTTATGTTCCTCCGTGTCCGCTATGTTATATAATCCATCAAAATCAATATTATATAAACTTGTCATATCTGAAGGTAACCAGTAAAACAGTAGGTCTTTGTCAGACTGAAAATAGAAACGTATAACAAGTCAAAATTTCTGTATCCGAGGGGTGAACAGAATTTCCAGAAACAAACTGTTGTCAGTGCAACATTCCGTTGTAACATGAATTTCACAATTTGACGTACAGTGTTTGCAACTCGGCTGGAAATGACACAATAAGGATTATACTGAATTTATAACTGTGTGTAATCCGCGTGTTCGCAAGCAGTCCAAAGTATATATATATATATATATATATATATATATATATATATATATATATTACAACACGCTGTATTTCTTGCCTTCGGCCTACCAATAATTTTTCCAGCAGTAGCCTGTCCTTGTTTCTAAGATGCAGTCCGTCTGCTTCGCTTCGGCCTCTTCTAACGTCTCATAAGTCAAAGCCATAATCACTGAAGTGGGAACATTCTGTTGTTTACATATAAACATTCAAGACAGAAAAATGTCCGTATTAAAACCAACACCAAAAAATCTTAAAGCAGTGGTTCTGCGATAAACGACAGAAAAGGCATGTATGGTAGCACAATAAATTGCCATAACCAACTGCCTCCAAACAACAGAATCATTCTTGGGAAGCTGTGAGTTTTTCAGCTAGAAAAAAAAACCATTCAAACATTTCATTAACTTGTTCACAAGAGGACTAAATATTCGGTCCACACCTTATGGTTTTTTATCTTTACAACATAATTCAATTAATTCCCGGACCCCTATTGTATATAGTATTGTGGGCCGGGATAGCGTAGTTGGTATAATGACTTGCTACGGCCTGGTTGGTCAGGGAATCGCATGCCGGTGGGGGCATGGTTTTCCGTACCCATCCAAACCGTTTGGGTCCAATTCAGCCTCCTATGCAATGGTTACGGAATCATTCCATTGGGTTAATCCGCTGGTGTTTGGAGTTTACCATTCACCACCATATAGCGCCTAGGTTAAAGAAGGAGTAGAGCTATAAATATACTCCCCTTCTGGGCCTTCGTTGACTGATGTATGCAAAATTTATGTTTTTACGATATCGTCTTAAATAAGAAGAACATTAATTGTTATGTGACTTTATGATCATAACTTCCCCATTCCGAACACGTTCGCCCAAGAGACAAGAGAATTTATGTCAGTGGATTGTGGTCCTTTATTTGTTATTGATAAGATGCCATGTGGAATTGTAAGAGTTTGCTGGTGTGATATTGTTCTGATGGCGCATATATCAAATGAGAATAAAACTGGTAGTTAAATGACGCTTTATATGAACAGTTGGAACGGGTATTTGGTTACTTTCCGAGTGCCGTACCAAAACTCCTTAGAAGAATGTATTGCAGCTTTGGTGAGGGAAGACAGTTTGAAACCAACAGTTAAAAATGTCGGTTTGAAAGAAAGTATTCTTAATAGTGTTGTTAGAATAGGTAACTTTGCCACAGAGAATGATGTGATTCCCAAAGGCACAATATCGAAACATTTAAGAAGCACTAGGATCTCTCCCGATGGAAAGAATCGTATTCAGATCGATCGCATATTGAAGGACTGGAGATGGCACGTGCTTGATGTCCCAGTTATCTGCAATACTGATCATTATTTGGTGGTGACAAACGTTAGGGAAAGACTGTCAGTGGGTAATTTAGCAATGGCTATGGATATTTTGATATGAAGAAATTCGATCTGGAGGAGCTAAACGATGTATCTGCTTAAAATGTCAGATGTTTGCAGCTTTGGAGACACGAATATATGGGAGGGGATATCAGATTGCCAACTGAAGACCGTTTGTCTGGCTGAGGACAGAGATTTCGAGGCAAGAACTGCAGAGTAAACAACGTCCTCCGCAGTTGGTCTGAGTGCATTCGTCCAGGAGGGCAACATTTTCAGCATGTGCTGTAGCACTGATGTTTTTTTGTAGACTCTTTGAAGGTTAATATCACGTATGTTCTTTTTCTGTTTTTTTCATCGACTGTTAAACCTACCGAAATTTGGAATGCTAGGCGAACGTCGGTCGAGCACTTATAATTGAAACAGGAAATATTTGATCCTTTACAATAATTGCATATTTGTACTATGAATACTGTGAAGAGGAAATCCAACAGAATTTATTTAAAATTAACCACATTGATAACGATATTCTAACGTATAAGAACCAAAACAGTATCATTGAAAACTTTCATCCGTGGTTATATTCGGGTTTCATTGTTTTTGGTATAATGTTCAAATTCTTTACTCACAAACTCAAAATTCGGATTATGGTCTTTATGAATAATCTGATACGCAGATTTTGTCGAACGTGGAATGAAAATTATTGTCCTTTCGAGGAAGGTATAATCCAACGTTGTGCTCACATTCAAAGGATAATTAAAATCGAAAGTGTACATTCCATTTCTCTTGTATTGAATCTCTTTAGTTATTTAAGGAATCGGGCAGGATACAGTATGAATTCGCCTTGCGAGGCTACATAACTTAATGATATCTATTAGTGCCCTTCCGTTTTCTTCCCCCCCCCCTACTTTCTATACCAACAAGTTTCAAAATACCCGAAATTGTTTATATATACCCCCTCTCAGAATAAAATTTCAAATTTGAAAGCAAATATGTCGACTGCCTTTTGTAAGGAAGACAAATGTAATAGTGAGACTTTTGTTTAGTTTTGTTGCGACCTTACAGGAAAATCAAATTGTGGGAGGATTTGCATTTCATTTTATTTATTTCGCATTAATTCCAAGATATATCGACATGGTGGATGAAGTAAAATAAGTTTAGTTTTTAAAACTTTCCAACGTGTTATGAAAAAAGAGACCGCTTGTAAACAACACATGAAATGCGAAAATTATTTGACATTCGTGTCTTAATCCTTTTCAAGGACATGTGGTATTTTACTTTTTATAAACAAACGTAAAATATGCTTCCGGGCCGGGATAGCTCAGTCCGTATAGCTACTCGCTACGGGCTGGACGGTCCGGGTATCGAAACCCGGTGTGGGCGATTTTTTTCCCTACCCGTCCAGACCGGCCCTGTGGCCCACTCAGCCTCCTACAAAATGGGTAGCAGATTTTTCCCTCGCGTAACGCTGCCGGGGCTTGGAGTTGACCACCCTCCCACATCTAGCGTCGAGTTTGAAGACAGAGTAAATCTATACCTCTACCCCCCTTTTGGGCCTTCGTGGACTGTTATAGGGTGAACTTTACCAAAAATATGGAATGAAAACCAACTGATGTCACTATTTTATTCGTATATTGCTGGATCTCTACATGTTTCGGGACCACAGGCCCATCTTCAGGAGAGTTCGTACAGCTGTTGACACAACCATTGGTTCAGTTTCTGTGCCGCTCTGTTCGCGTGCTCTGCACGCGAACAGAGCGGCACAGAAACTGAACCAATGATTGTGTGAACAGCTGTACGAACTCTAATGAAGATAGGCCTGTGGGCCCGAAACATGTAGAGATCCAGCAATATACGAATAAAATGATGACGTCGGTTGGTTTACATTCCATATGTTGAAAAGTTGCACGGTACAAAAAGCTTAAAATGTATCAAAATTATTTACAATTCTAGCCTCCAAAAAAATAGATGCATAGACATAATTTATTTTAGGATTTGGCGTTTTGTTCTTTTCTTCATTGCACCTTTTGGTTTCCACATTCTTGTCCTCTACTTGAAGTAGAAACATATACAAGTGCATAGTCCCTTGAATTATTCTGCCACAGACAAATACTCAGCGACACGCTCAGTTGTGTGTGTAAGAGGTCATGGCACACGTGAACATTATGTGAAGGACGTACAATTTTAGGTTTTCGGATAAGAACTCAGAAATGTCTTGAAATCTGTGAATTATAATTGTCAGTAATTTTACGGCTTTTCACAGGAATGTTCCTAATATCCACGTTTCTTTTAGACATGTTTCCACTAGATATTATTAAACGTAATTGGTTTTTCTTCTCATTGTATCAAGTGACGAGGCTTTGCAGTTTGTAAATATCTGAAATGTTGAGGCCTTCGCTCTTCCGTGATGTTGCGCGGGGTTGTTGGTATTTCGCTATCGACGTTTAGGAATAATCAGTTTCTCCGTCAATGATCATGCAGTCTAAAGAGAAAGCTGGAAACATGTAGTTGGGCGAGGGTGTAGCGGTCGATACGAGCGGTGACAGGTGCTTGGGAACTGTGAGGTAACCAATCATGTTGCTGGAGCACGAAGTGCTGCCATTAATTACGTGGTTGTGTCGAGGCCATGCTAAGGGGGCCAAAGGTTCAGAAGCATTGGAGGTAGCATGTAGTTACTTCCCTATGGGAGGTTGAAGGGCGGGGAATGCAGAAAAAATGTATTGTTATGTGCTGCTGCGGCAAAGGGAAGATTGGCGGAATTGAATGCGGGGAGTGACGGTGCCACGGGAAGGGTGGAAATTTAGAGAAACAAAGGAGAAACATCTGTCTCCAGGGCACAGAGTACGAGGGATAGACTGCAGAATTGATACTGCAGTCTTTCGGTCACCGACATGAGTGTCGCTGCAGTCCTTGTTTCAGGTTTTCCGTATTCCGTTCACCCATGTCTCCGCTTTTTTCATGAAACACCCACAATGCAAGTAGCCGCACCCTCAATACAACAAGCATGCTGTAGCCCAATTGCAGCTAGAGCGGGAAAGTAGCATTATTTTCTTGCATTCCATTATAAAATTCTTTTAATATTGTGTTCCATTCTTCAGTTGTGGTATAAAAATGGTTGCGCATATCATGAAAGCTGTTACACAGTATGAAGAACGTACGCGGAAAATGCAGAAAGTGCCGAGATTTTCATACGGACGTCGAATTGTGAGGGCAGATGGTGGTCCAAAGAGATTGTTTTTCTGTAACCTATTCAATGACCATGCTATGGCCATTGAATTTCTAAAGGATCACAGCATCCACTGCGTTGATCATCACGCCGCGGCACACATCAATACCATCGAGAGCACGTGACGTCGCGTCAAGGTTTTCCTCGGGCAGTACAACCGCGGGGATGACTACGAATTCCATGGGGCGCACTGCATGTTCGCGGTGAGGTGCAAGGCACGGGGTGTACCACATTTCCTACAATTCCTGCGTCTCGTCGCCAACACTCATTGGTACCGATGCCATTCTCCTCGCTGAACTGTCCGCGCCACGTGATCCATATCTCTGAATCTCCGCAATTAAGTATGGACCAGTTGTATTGTGATCATCTTTGGTTAGGGTTTGGTGCTAGTAATTTTTTATTTCCACGTACCACTAATTGTGACGTTCTTACAATTCCCTCCATCAAAGTTATTCCCTTCACCCCCGCCACGACGTAGTCCGCTCCTTCCCCCTCATTTCCCTTACGTCGTACCCCACCTATTCTCCTCACGGAAATATCGCTGTCTCGTATGGCTGTTGCGCTGGCCGCCAACTTGCAGCATCAATTTTGCAGTCGATCCAGTACGAGATAAAGTCACGCATAGTACGTATATCGTAACAATGATGCGCGTTCGCGTAACCATTGTTTCCATGAAAAAAGAATAAGTATTAAATAGTTCTAATTTGTGTCTGTATCATGAACTTGACTATCCGGCATGAAAAGCGCATGCGCCATAATATACTGTGTGTTATCTGTTGCATGTCCGGCTGTACAATATTTTACCAAGATTATTAAAAAAACTATGGAGCCTAAAACGTGTGTTGTTTTATTCGTTAAACTTTTGTCCGAAACATTACCCATTCTAACACCAATTGTGCACTTTGTTAAAAATGTACATAGGTGTTCATGTAAAGTGTCCATTATTCTGGTCGAATGTAAATTACACTTGAATTCTCTTGACGGATTTTTGAAACATCGTCTAATACGAAAGTTCATGAAATTCCGTCCAGTGGGAACCGAGTTGTTCTATGCAGACGGACAGACAGACAGACAGGCAAACCGACGGGCAGACAGATATTACGAATTAATAGTCACTTGTCGAAATTTTGCTAACGATCCTGTAAACAACAGAGGAAGCAGCCTGGGTAAAGAAGGAAAAATTAAGTAAGGAATGGTTAACTGTAGTTACCAGAACACCGGTCCCTGAAAACCTATCATCGCTCGCACCATGCTGTGTGCATTTACATATTCAACTGTGACTAACTGTCTGCGTGGATTGCTTGATCTCTGAACATGGTGTCAATATGTTGAACCGAAACGTCGCTAAATAACTACCAACTTCCACTCAGGAGTGTGAAGGCGTAAATTGCGTTTCGTATGAAGCCTGAATTCTCGCTCATGCGAAACGTTGTGTTAATGCTGCCTTCATCTGTCAATGGAAGATTTACTTAAGAATTTTGGAGAATTTAATACGTCCGTGGTAATTAGAGAAAAGCGCTTGTCACACAAAGCTAGCCGTATGGAATTTTTTGTCTTATTTTGTCCGTTCACTGCGTATTTTTTTTTCTCTTTTGTATCTTTCACCTGTGTGAATTTCATTTGACTGGGTACTGACATCTTATATCAACTGAGTTCATTACAGAATCAGCAATAATGGCAAAGACAAGGTCCGTTACAATTGTGGAGATTTTTGAAACAATGTGTTCACTACCGTTACTTGTGGAGCTTCCGAAATTATAAGTAGGTGTAGACCTTTGACAATAAAGTCACTTCATTAAAATACAAATTCTTCAGAATGCAACAGAACATGACTGCGTGCAGAGTATTTGCAGTATGGTTATAAATGTTTTAGGATGTACGATAATATATTTTCCAGGAACGGAAAGGCTTATAGTCGAAAGAATGGAAAATGTGGCCCATCTGGTCCTGGGGTTCTGTTGGCCCCGTAATTGTAAACAAGACGTGTTTTATCTAATTAGTTAGCACACTTGCATTAATACGCGTCAAGGCTCTATCTTTCTACCGCATTTGTATTAGTACTGAAAGTTTGTATTTTTAAATAGCTAACAAGATATAATTTGCAATTTTAAGGCTTGTCCGCAATATTGCGAGAATCGAGTATTGCCTTGGACATTTCTGTCCGTTTGACATCCGTCCATCTATCTGCATGGAATAACTCGGCTGCCACATGGACGAATTTTCATGAAATTCGATACTTGAGAATATTTCGAAAATCTATTTAGAAATTTAAAGTTTCATTAAAATCTGACTAGAATGAAGCGTACTTTGTTTGAAGATTAATTTACATTTTAAATTATATTTCGTTCCAGTCTCGTTAGAATGAGAAATGTGTCAGAAAAAGTTGTAGACAAAATCCAAACACCCTCTTTATTTTTCAAAATTTTTTACCCCGAAATTCATGTCTTTTATCACATAATGTAAACAAATATACTGCAGAACCAGTCAGTCCACAGATCACATTACGGCGCATGCGTCATGCAATGGAGATACCTAAGTCTCCTAACACACTCTCTAGAAATATGTAATATTTGAAGCTTTTCCACTACAACAGCGGTAGCACAAACGCGCCTCACTGTTTCATTACACGTACAGTCCATGTCTAGTTATCTATAAAAATCGCGTGTGTGAGTTTTTGATTACGCAGTCCACAACTGAAATGGTTTTGACGCTACTTGCAAATTTGGTAGAATTTCGCCGAGAGAGCCTTGTGGCCTGCAGGGAAGTTGGGTTTTTAGAGATGGTCACCAGGAGCTCAATTGTTGAGCAGATTATATAGCATTGGATTGCGTTCTGGAATATCATTACACAAAATCTGTGACCTATCTCAACTACATTTTTCTAAGGAATTTCCATAAATTCCTTTTGGATGTGGTGTTTTGCTTTACAGGGTGTAAAACAAGTAAATTTTGTAGAAGTAGACGCAGTTTGGAAACTGTAAATATTGGTCTAACATACAGTAGGAAGAAAACGGTGAAGTAATTTGACGGCACTGCAGTTTTCTCACTTTCACCAGTTTAGTAGGGCACACTGTCAAAAATGCTTTGTAATACGGAAGTACTGTATTAACCTTTTGGCACCGGAGTTTTACATTTAAATTTTAGCACACCTGTATGTAAAATGTGAATAATACGTGAACCAAAAAAGGTAGCATTATGAAATAAACGGCATTTTGAAGAAAGAAACGGAGAGTGTGCAGCATGTTTAACAAACTCAGTACTTATATTTGATAAAAAAATAAATATAAAATGCAACATCTGGAGGGTAGCGGTACGCCCGTCTTATATGTAGGGTGTACGGTTCTTAGAGGTTAAGGAAATACCGTACTAGATACTTGTGTTGTTTAAATCGTTGAAGGTTTGCCACGAGTTGTGTAGAATCTTCCTGCGGGGTGGGTGACAGTGTAGCTGTAAAGTTTGATTTAGTTTGCTAAGCATAATATAAATGACCCATGGCCTTTAGATCTAATCATTCATACTGATGACTATTCATTCACTGCACATTTGTCCTAGACTTAAATGGTTGGTCAGATAAGCTGACAATGACAGAGTAAATCGTCGCCATTTAAGTCTCCTTGGGTTAACGATAAAAGAGTGGAAGATCCACGGGTGTGAACTATGAAGTGGGAAATTTTAACTGTAACCTGGGTTTGTAAAGTGAGAAAGATGTGTTTAACTCTTCCAATTTTAGTATAGAGCGTGTAGTTTTTGGTTTTGAAATCCGACAGCCTGGCGAACGTTTTTGAGGGTGCTTGCACAGATTTTCTATAAATGTCGAATTATTTTTTCTCGTGTCCATGGAAGTCTTGAAGGTAGAAATTGTCTTGTGGTAATCCAAAGTTTATTATTAATTTTTGCAGTAATATTATTATTAATGCACATTATAATAATAATTGTGTAAATAATTAATTATATATTTATTATATTTCTTATGAAGTCCTAGATGAACGCAATAAGGAAGAAAATTTAGAAGTAACTGGGGCTGCTATTACATCGTGTTTGACAAGAAGATTTTGAAGCATTTTGTCCAGTGTCACATATTCTCTACTTCACCGGCAGGACGGCGTCTCAATGACAAATAGCTAGTCAAAACTTCCCATCCCTCGCGATTTTCGTAAAACAGTTCCACTCTCTGTATAATTTGGAGGCAATGGTAATTCATATACATCTCTACTTAGATATATGTGTATGTTTATATGTATGTATACATTTATTTTTAGAATATAGAAAGCTTGTCGGGCAAAGATATAAAAAATATAAAAAAACAGTGATTGCTGAGAGCCGAAAAACATTTTTCTTGTGCCATTTTCGACATGCATGTCATTTTATCGGTTACTCTGTTCTAGGATTAAATTGCCGGACTCTAAGTACATGCAGGACATTCTGAAGGTGAACTGTATTCCATGCGAAGGGAACTTGAACACACAGGTTTAAAAAATAGGCAAATCACTGGGTAACAGTTTTTAGTATGAATAAATTCTAAACCATGCTACCTCGTGCCAGACAGGGAGTGCTGACGATAGAAGG
>Ga0268261_10002556_pt1 | contig 13068 bp, 10 predicted proteins | sample TergutNc150P1_FD_190353 | JGI IMG/M metagenome (GOLD analysis project Ga0268261, IMG submission 190353) | Nasutitermes corniger P1 segment gut microbial community from laboratory colony in Florida, USA - Nc150 P1 (SPAdes) (version 2) | ecosystem: Host-associated > Arthropoda: Insects >... | reverse complement strand
TGTGAAACAATAAAAGATGCACGCAACTTTGAACTGGTGGGCAGAGGGGCGTGATATATTTTTTTCATACATTAAGGAAAATTGGGTATAAGGAAATCGGCACGAAGAGTGGCGATGTGTTTTGAAAAGAATCGTTGTTCTGACACAGACACACACACACCTCTCCATGTCTCGGAAGGGCAACAGTGGCCTCAAGATAAGCACGAAGATCGTCTAGGTATGGGCGTCACGGTCCGCGGTTGTTTGGGCTGTAATCTGCACGAGAACCTATCCGGCTACCCACACAATGACCCCTCCCTCCTTACGTCATGATCTTCCCGCATGTTGCATTTCGCCACCACAAAGTTTCCTTCATGTCTGAGCGACGAATACAAGTGTCCACAACCTTCACAGTTTTTTTTTATTACTTCATAATTTCTTATAGCCTCGAACATTGAAATATTTGGATAAGAGCAGTCTGCCGCACGCTATGTTTCGCCAGTACTTCAGACATGTGTCTTATTTGGCACACCAGAATTTGTACAACAGGATTTATATAATTGTGAATATGATTATATTATCAATGTGTGTTCTCCTTTCTGATACCTAAATTCTTCGTTGATGATCGTCTGGATCTATTTTAACTTTCTTTCTTTCCTTCTTTCTTTCTTTCTTTAATTCTTCTTTTTCCTTCTTTTCTTCTTCTTCTTCTGAGTCTGACCTCTCCTGCATTCTCAGTATAGGTGTAGAGTTTTATTCTTGCATTGGTCGCACTCAATGAAAAAAACACACGCACACAAACTCGGTAGGACTCCCTTGGACGAGTGATCAGCCCGTCGCAGAGACCTCTACCGGACAACACACAACATTCACAATAGACAGATTTCCATGTCCTCGGCGGGATTCAAACCCCTAATCTCAGCAAGCCAGCGGCCCCAAACCTACACCTTACGCCGCGCGGCCACAGCGAACTTATAAAGTGTTTCTCTGTTTCTCAGGAGAACAAATGTCTGAAATTGGAAAGATACTGCATCATCACTCCCTGTGTCGGAATTCTTTCTTTGTAGCTTGACAGCCACTGTTTGTTACTGCATCAGTGCAAGCTTGTGGCTTGGAGTAATAAATCGGTGTCCTGCTTTCAGGCGTGCAGAAGGACTGAATATTTTAGTTTCTTGTGTCTCATCAGCAGACTGTGAAAAGAACATCTGCTGAGTTTTATTCGGAAATCAACGAACTAGATTCGCTGTATAATTGGACTGTTACAAGCGAAAAGCTATACATGTACATGTAAGATTTCAAATCATTTTATATAAAAAAAAGGATTAAAAGACAAACAATTGTTTTCTTATATTTTTAAACTGACCGGCCTTGTGTTCGTAGTTGGAGCAGACAATCCACCGTACTGTTTGCTGCTGTTGCCGCCAAGTGACCAATGACTGTGCCGTAAGTTTCACATAACAGCACTAAAACAAAAAGAATTGTTGAACATTCCATGCATGTACGCAGTCCGTCATTGTTGTCGATTTGGTACAGTTTCTTAGGAAATGTAGTTAAGCCCCTTGGACGTCTTTGACAGAAGGGAGAAGTGTTTTATTTAAAGACGCTATCGGTTTTTGAGACTGCATAGCGTCAGTGTTTAGATGACCGAAATGCGAATGTAGAGCGTGGGTGAAATGATATTCGTAAGATAAAATCTAAATACTTGGAGAAACCCTGTTCCAATGCCCCTTCATCCACTACAGATACCACTTGGTACGCGGTGCAAGTTCGCAACTGTGTCTGAACTTGCGGTTACATTGTATTTTATTAGTTAGTCTGTAACTGTCAATACGATTGTTTGCAAGCTTGCAGACGCTGATCTAGTCACCTTTACGGAGTAGACAAAGAAACCGATTAGAGCGTTCACATGGTTTTCGGCGATTTTTCACCTTTCGATCACTGAGTTTGCGGTTTCTAACCCACCTTGAGCACTGATGTCCAAGTGCCCCTCTGTCGATTTGTCATGTTTAGCTAGCATCCATGCGATGTGCCTCTCCTCTGTCAGCGAAGTACTAAAAAACTTATAAAAGTTTAATTTTTTTAGGATTTGTTGTTCGAGTCTTAGTTGGATTGTGGGCTGTTTTGGGCGCCTATTTGCTTGGTTTTCTAAGCATGTCTAGACACATATGGGATAGTAACTTCTAACTGAGCCCAACCTACCACATAGATTTAGAACGGGTTTAGCTGTGTTTAAACTGAATAGTGACTTCGTTGTGTTTGCTGTGGTCTTGGATGTAATGCTGCGTATTCAAAAGAAGTTATGCTTTGTCTTATGACCTGCACGTGGTGGCAGCAGTTCTTATCGAAAGGCCGGTATTTGTGTGCCACACTAAGCATTTTCACATCCCATAAGACATTACGTATATATTCTTTATAACAGTTCTGACAAACCTATGGCTGTCGTGCCCAAAATGACGCGCGACATTCACTGCTGCCCCCTCCCTTTTTAATTTCTTCTGCCCGACCAACATCTCTGTATTTTGAAGAATATTTTTGTATATACGCATAGCTGACCGCTTATAGATTATACATGAATTACCGTTGCTACGAAATAATACTGCGAGTGGAACATTTTTACACAGATTGGAAGTCGTGCGAAGTGTTGACTGGATATTTATCACTGGTGGTGACTGGGCGAATACGTGACATTGGACAAAACGTTTTACAGTCTTATTTTCAAACAAAAAATAGTAAAAGCCTCAGGTACATCCAATTTATTTTTTATGGCATTCTAAGCGGAGGCCTTTACTTGAAATATAATAAATATAATATGAATTCATTATACAGTTATAATTATTATATGCATTAATTAAAATAACGCAATAATTAATAATGATTATGGTAGGCTCCAAGAAACATTTTGCTCTTCAAAATTCTTTTTGGCATTTGAAAGGATTTCTTCGCACTTTGTGGGCAATCTGGGCACGCGCCCTCGAAAATGTTGGCCAGTCCTGCTTTACAACAAACTTCACACCGCAGTGTCATGCTGGGAAGTTATGCATTTCTGCCTAGCAGCGGCGTTGAAGAAGTTTTCGTTGTGATAGATGCAGCAGGAGCGTGGATTTGTAACCCTGTACTCTGATGGATGCAGGCATATACACGTATTTTGTCAAAATAATGTGTTCCTTAGCTTTGTAGTTCCTACAACTTTGAGCCTAAAATTATGATCATTACGAAAGTAAAAAGCGTTGCAAGATTGCATATTTTAATGTAGTACTAAATTCGCCCTAAAATAATGAGTAAGGTGTCCAGTGCGAAGTTTCTTAGAAATTAGATGAATAGCTACGGAGATGAAAGTGCGGAAGGGCGGACGGTCAAACATTATCTGCTTATAAAAACACACTTTTATAAACTTTGTACTTACATCCTTTATGGCAAATGCGCTTGCAACCGAAGTATGAATTGTGTAGTTTTTCGGTTTCTGAAATCAATCTTTACGTCTCTATCCATCCATCCGTCCGTCCGCCCGTCCGTCCGTCCGTCCGTCTGTCTGCCTGCATGACTATCTCTCTACCTATCTGTCTGTCTGTCAATTTATCTATTCATCCAACCATCCATTCATCCATTCATCCGTCCATCTATCCGTTCGACCGTCTGTCTGCCTGTCTGTCTGCCTGTTTGCCTGTCTGCCTGTCTATCTACCTATCTATCTACCCATCTGTCTGTCTGTCAATTTATCTATCCATTCAACAATCTATCCATCCATCCGTCTGTCCATCCACATTTGAACCACCTTTAACAATAAGCAGGTCTTTTAAATCTGTCTCAACCTGTGCAGTATACGGCTCCGTCCTTGTATTTGAAGTTTACAAAATATAATTGGCAGCATGTGTGCCGCTGACCCAGGACGCAAGAAGTAGGTCATGTAGACGGCACCAGGAAGGAGCAGAGGAAAGTATTTGTCCCTCTGAAGCAAAGTGCAACTGGTTCAGCCAGACGAGGGCGTCCCCTGACCACTCTTTCGCTGAAAGACAGCATAAAGGAATGTCAGGCTCTCATGTCATCCCAGAACTTCATCCAATCACAGCATCTCAGTATATATAACCAACGAATCACGTACCCTGTATCCAGAGAGCTTGTCTCTGCAACGTGTAAAGTTTTATATCGCTATTGTTAGACGAAGAAGAGTGGCAATAAGCAGCCCAACCTAATGCTGATATTTACTGAATATATCGTCCAATAGAAACTACTGCTGATCACTAATCTAACCAATCATGTTTCAGCTTTAGTTTATCGTGTTCCATAATTAACAAAGAGGTAAAATTCGTATAGCAACTTCTGTGGAAACATATGAAAGACGGAATAAATTACTTAATACGAGACTATTCTTCTTGTGTCAGGCATCTGAGATTGTGAGCACGTCCTGTCTGAGCCTAATACTGCAGTCTTCGGGTATATATAGGTCAGTGGAGGTCTGGAGGTCATCAAGTGTGAAGCCTCTGAAGAACTGCACCATACTTCTGGATGATCATGAAGGTTGTGATGAGTTTACACTCTCCGTGATTGTCTACCCGGTTACTTTGACAGACTTTGCATATCAAGGGTGGTAATGTTGGGAATTTCGCTCTTGTAATACAAATTAGACGGCAGTAATTGACACTTTGTACTTATGTCGAATACTGTTTATGGGTGTATTTGGTATGCTTTCTTTGCACACACTGCATTATGAGAATTTCGGGTCTGTCCATCAGGCCGCATATTTCAAATCCGAGTGTGCTCAAAGGATTTCGGTGACGTCTGGTTTTAGAGGTCTGTACTGAAGGTCAACGTGCAAATTCCAGTTTGGTCCAATCGATCCGCTATGACAATTATTTCACATTAACTTCAAATCGAAATTTATTTCTTTTGTCAGAAACGGCTTTTCGTATATATGAAGCCGTAGAGGCAGAACATAAAGAACTAATTCTATGCAGCAGAGTCATTCCTTATAAGCCGAGAATTGCTTAGATGCTCTGTAAATTCTTCCCTTTTACGAACCCGTCTTTCCAACACAGTTTCAAACAAGACTATTTTCAGACGTTAATATATTTCGAATTCTTAATTCATGATTTTTTTAGATTAATAATACAGCTATCACTATCTACGTCTTGATCTTCTGAGAGATTTTTTACTTCAGTCTTTCCGACAAAATTTTTAGGCATTTCTGTACTCTCCCACATGATTTTATCATTTTTACATAATCACAGGACAAGCAACAGGGAACATCTTTTGTCTAATATACCTTTTCTAATAAATATAGTATTTTTCGTGGAGATTTGAATCTTCAACAGCACCGCTCTGAACACCTGAAAACTCGCAACTGTCCTCTTAGTTTTCTGTTTCCTACACAAAAGTAATAGAAGCATAGAACACCCAAAGTTAGTACGAAACTTACTCCAGCCTCTTGCCTAAGTCTGTCCAAGTGATTATAGTTTTTTAAATTGTTAGTTGCGATTTACATCTGCATTCCTATGGTTCCTTTAGTCATATCAGTGAACTTTGTTTTCTCCATTTCCTTGTTTTGCTCCTGTGAATTAGAATATTAACAAAAATAGCTATGTTTTTTCTGTAGACGTTTTTGTGTGTGCACACCGCAGTCTTCTGGCTTAAGACACTGTGCTGAGTGGCAGGTTTGTCTGGAGCATGCAGCAGGTTGCCGTTCAAGGCTGACACTCACCTTCCAGACTATGCGGTGTCACCTAGAAGATCGCTGCATGTTTGCACTTGGGAGATGCCCTCTTCGAACCCCTCTCACACACGATTTATTCTGATTGACATTTTTCGTGCCTTTCCTTACCCCGTCTAGACAAATGCTGAGGTAGTACCTACATTAGGCCAGAAACGCTTCCTTTCAAATCCCTTGAAATATATCATTCACAAATAATTTTATCGTCAGTGCTATATGATTCCAGATGCTGAGATCTTCTTGAAACAACACAATGTACTGTAGTGTCCCCAGTGGTAGCGTAGCTGTTACTTTATATCTGACTATGGGGACACTGTGATGGGGATGACGTGGGTTATGTAGTGTCACTATTTTCGAAGTTGAAATAACAGGTAGACTGCCACCAAGTAGATTTTAGGGTTTACAAGGTAATAGAAATCTACTAAACTATCACTTTGTAGCCCAAGGAGCAATTAACTACTTCAATTTCTAGTCGCGGTCAACTTGCCAAGGTCGTAGGAATATCACAATTAAATCGTTGTATAAATGTCAATCACACAATTTAAGTAATATTAAGTTAGAATGTTTAATTTGGAAATAAAGTAAAACTGTAATAAAGCTAACAATTTACATAAATGATATAACAAAGGAAAAGTTTCAAGTTTAATCGTTACACAAATAATTACTTTGCCTTCTCTATAAACCCGTTATAATTTGGAATAGTTTAAATTAATTACTGTTGATCAAAACTTGCTCAACTCGCGTGGAGATAATATTAAAGCGTTCTCTAAATACATTAAGCTAAACTCACGTTGAATAAACAGCAGTAGCGGCTTTCCAACACACATAGTAAAATTATTTCACAGTTGTCGAAGTCAGAACTTCTCTCCACCATTATATGTAATTTTAACGTAAGTACGACGAATAAAATAACGAGAATGAGGACGTTAGCATGTTTGTAGTGGGTTTATAGAGTAAGGGCGCTGAGTAGCAAATACTTTTAGATGCAGTGAACTATTGGCAGTGAGAGTTCAAAGTCTCTGAACAGTTTGTCTTAACTTGTACATATTTCGCAGTGCACTGAACTGTCAACTAAGCGCTACTGACGTTAACGCTGGTAGCTGTGCACTGTTTGAGTGTAACTATGAAATTACAATATTACAATTTATACATATAAATTATGCGTTCGTTACACTCGCCTATCCGTAAACAAAGATTTGGGTCGAAATTCTTTCGGGTTAAATCTTTGAAAATTAGCGCAATCAACTCTGTAACGAATTGCATGATGCAAGCAAAGCTAAAACAAAATAATAACAATATCATACATAATTATGCCCAAGTAGTAGATAGAAAAAATACATAATTGTTAACAAAATCAGTAGTTACGTAGTCGCAACATCAACTGTTTAACATAAAACAATAGGAAAGGTCAGAATTACAATAATCTGGGCAGTGCATTTCATACACTCATGAATTGAAAATACATTGTTTTCACCGAATGTAGGTGTAAATTTCTGGAGTGGACTGTACATCGGTTCCAGCGGTTGCGAGTTATGCGGAAAAGTGCTGATGATGTGTCTCGCAGGCTGTTTGCGTCTGGGATGCAGGCTGCTGCGTGCATCTTGCATACAGTAGCCAAGATTATCTCATGTTCAGGTCTGGAGAGGCTAGGCACTGAATACTACATTCTTTTCGCGGTTGTCGCTGTTGGAAGCATTTGCGCTGTGCACTGTGTCTGGAACATTTGCAGCGGTACTGGGTTCGTGTGCGTCTTGTTTCGGAGTGTTTCTTCTAACTAGGCTATATGAAGAGAGTTTATTCTGACAGGTCTTCAGGAAATAACCAAGGAAAGTTAGAATGGTTATTATACCAAGCGAAATAAGCGTGATTAGGTGCGAGTTGGATCGTTGTTCATGGCGGTCCAGGGTTCGACTCGTGCTGAGAAGGGAGTGCACATCAACAGCTCTGCGGGGCGTTGCGAGTCGGGACGTAATGTCGCTGAGGCGCTGGACTTCTGAGGGGATTGCTTCTTGGAGTTCTTGTATTTCGTGGTTCGTGGCGATGGAGACTCGATCCGGTACATATATTCCTGTAGCGTCGAGTGTAAATTGTGCGGTACCCAACATTTCTGGTGGCGTTTGGAATTGGTCTGTGGTAAGTAAACAAGCATTTTCCTTGCAGTGTTCTCGTAGAGGTAGTGGAAGTGTTGTTAGTATGGGAACGTAAAGTGGTCAGTTGATTTCCGGGGAGGTGAAATATCCATGAAGAGCCATACCGATGTAGAAGTGGAGTTGTATGCTTCGGTAATATTTTCCTTTGGCATGTTACGGCTATTAGCCGTCTGGAAAAATAAGCTTGATTCGCAACTTATTAGGTTGTTGTTAAATATTGGTATGTGGACTGGACATATAGAAATAGTGTTTATATTGCAGTAGCTCAATTAGGCTTGAGTAAACAAAATGTAGTTGCGCTGAATGTTATCAATGCCAAAATATGGAAACTCAGGTAAATACTGAACAAAAGTATCGTTAGAAATTCTTGTAGGCAAAGTTATTATTTTGTGTAAAACAAAATGGCGACCAGCTGTTTTCATTGGCAGATTTTGATGTAGTGGTTATTTGCTATAGCTGCAAATTTTGCAAATTTATAGTAAAAATGAATATTCTCAACCCTAGTCCCTGCAATAAGTTCATAATTTTCGGGTAGGTGGAAGGACACATTTTTCAAAATATTCTATAGTGTAGTGGGGTATATTAACTTTGCTGGTAAACTTCCCATAATTACGTACTGTATGTCGATTGTCAGTTCGTCAAGTCGTTGAGTAAGCTGTAGAATAGAGAATTCAAGGTGACGAATCATCGTGAAAAGTTTACTTTGATCATAGACAGTCAATTAAGCCACAAAAAATCTTTAGTAATTTGTTGAAATCTGTCGTGTGACCTAATTATGTTATCTTTAATAACGCTTGACAAGTTTCCTATTAATTCAGCATTTTCGGAAGTATCAGAGTCTAGTTTTTTAATATAGGTAATTTGGTTGTCGATAGAGTGAACGATATTCTGCTGATTAGACTGCAATTCATCAAAGAGGCCATGTAACTGGATCACGTCAGAAACTACGGCAGTGCCAAACAGTGCCTTCAACATGGTACCTCGTAAGTTAAGTAGGCCACGACGAGGGTCTAGTTTAGGTAGAATTTGTTTAAAACTATGTAATTTCGACTCAAGTATTGTCAGGAGTGTTTTAATTGACTGCAGTTGAGAGGTAAAATAAAATCTTTTCTACGCTGCTCTACTGCTAGCAAATCTGCTCTAATGGTGGAAAATGATTCCTCATATGGATTTAGGTCGATTTCAATTGCGATGCGCCAAGAGCCGTCAGCGAGAAAAATAACTGTTTATTTTAGAAACACAACACTTCCGTTCGAAGGTTGGACGGACGGGTCTGCAGTAGTTATGCTGAGTAGGCATCCTGTAACAATGAGAATTTCTATACTAGTGGCTATCTTACACAGATAAGACTGTAACAAAGTGAGTGGTCTTTGGATCGATTCTAGACTGTGCAGGTTAATCTTACTTGGAATAGTGTCGTACAGATTAGCTGACTGTTATCAGTTATCTCAACAGTGAAGCACGGCTGCGAGTGAAGAGCTGCGAATCAACTGAACAAGTATTTAACATAGGTAGGCGGCGTTCTATGTCGCGCGTGCAGTGCAGCGTCAGTCTCTGCTACATTATGGTCCTGGGGTTGGACTCTGTTTCGCGACCGGGTGAGGGGCGGCCCCGGCCGTACGGCATGTAGTTCACACCTCGATCGTGGTGTTCTAACTGTAACTGTGTATGAACTGTTTGTTGTACAGAGTCTGGGGACCAGGAGTTAGACTCGGTGGGGTTCTAGGTTCGAGTCTTTCCTGTGGCGGTCTTGTTTTCAGTAGAGGACGGGGACCAATTTGTACTTAGTATTCCTCTAATTCTTCCGATTTAGCTACTTTCTTTTCTGTTCGGATTTTTGGATTTTCCGGTTTTTGTTTCGGTTTCCAAATTTGTGGGTTATAGGCTATCTTTAGTCTGTTAACATGCACAACCTGGGTTTTGTTGTTCTTGCTAATTGTTTTTTAGTTCAAATCAGAAAGTTTAGCGGTAATTTGAAATGGGCCAGTCCAGTATTTGTGGAGTTTAAAACATTTCCCGTGCTTTTTGGCGGGGGTATACGGGTAGACTATGTTACCTGTTTGAAAGCTCCTTAATTTTACTTTCCTATCATACAACCCTTTGTTCTTCAGATGAGACTTCTTGTTAACTTTCTTCAGTAACTCATAGGCAAGTCTTAGACTAGATTTCAGGTTTTCTAGTCGGGAATCGTGGTCAGAATTTTCTTTTGTGACTTTAGCTTTCAAGTCATTGCTATTAGGTAGCACCATCTCTCGTCCAGGAAGTAAGTAGAACGGACTGAAGCCTGTAGTTTTATTAGGCGTCGAACGGTATGCCATTAAAATGACACAAAATGGTTCCAGTTCGTACTCGCGGCATCAATAAAATGAGATAGGCCAGCAAGTAGACTTGTGTGCTACCTCTCGACCATGCCATTTAAGGAAGTATAATAGCTCAAAGTGTTTACTTCCCTGATTCCCAATATTTTGCACGTTTCCTTAAAGAATGTGGGCATAAATGATCTGCCCTGGTCTGTTAATAAAGTGGATCCTGTGCCATGTCGAGTAAAGGATCTGAGAGGAGTACACTCTTGCACAGGTCTCTGCGGTGATGTCAGGGATCGGGTAGGCTTCAGCCCATTTGGAAAAGTGGTATATAAATGGCAACAGGTACTTGTTTTTACGCGGTGTGACCAGATACGGACCCGTGATGTCCATGGATGTGACTTCGAAAGGGGATGAGGGCTGCTCCCTTTTTTCCTAACGGCGCTACAAAATCTCTTTCCTCCTTTCGCCTCTGACATGAGTCACTTTTTTATGTAATCTCCCACTGACTTCCGAATGCTAGGCCACCAGTAACTAAGGGAGATCAGGTAACAGTCCTCTTTGTGCCGGGACGTGCAACGTAGACGGTAATGTTTTGCTTTAATAATATATTCTACTAGAGATTTAAACACTACTAGCTGCTGTTTATTATCGGACTGGCGCTTATATAAGACTCCGTCAAAAAATATTCGGACTTGCTAGAGTGGGTTCCCGGTTTTCGTGTGTTACAAAATGGGTCTTTTCTTTGTTCAACCTAGGATTTATTCCTTGCTGGGGAGGCCCTCTTGCATAATAGCGGCCAAAAGTAGGCTTAGTGCGTCGACATGTTTAATTTTGATCCCTGGCCTGTATTCTACAATGAAATCAAATTCGGAAAGCCTAAGGCTCCTTCGCATCAATCGGGAATTGGCATCTGCGAAAGTTCGCAGATATGACAGGGCCGCGTGGTCGGTTCTGACCAGAAACTGCTTTCCATAGAGGAAGCAACGAAAGTATTTTATTGCCGACACGAGCGCAAGTAGTTCCGCTTCGGAAGCTCTATAGGACTGCTTGGCCTTTTTTATTTGCCTACTTGCGTAAGCGATAGGCCGCTCCACGCCATTTCGTACTTGAGAAAAAATTACGGCGACTGCTATTTTGAGGAATCAGTAGTGAGGATAAAAGTAACTCAAAAGTAGGGTATGCCAACACGGGCGTTGTATACGATATATCCTTCATGCTCTCAAAGGCTTTCTGTTGACTAGGGCCCCACAAAAACGGCCGGTCCTTCTTTGTCAACTACGTAAGCGGTTTCGCTATAGTGGCGAAGTTTTATACTAGCCTACGATAGAATGAGGCTAGGCCCAAAAATGCGCGAACGTCTTTAACGTTCTTGGGAGTGGGGTAATCCCTCACGGCCTTTACCTTATCAGGTGAGGCTGAGACTCTCTTTTCGGAAAGCACGTACCCTACGTAATTTACTTGCGGTTGTGCGATTACGCACTTATCTGGGTTTAGTTGAAAGTTGGCCCTGTCGAAGCGGTGGAGTATATTCTCCAGTATCTGCGCGTGTTCTTGTGCTGTCCTGGAGAAAGGTACGTCATCAAGATAAACGTAACAGTAAATGCCCACTAAATTTTTAGGACTATATCCATAAGTCGCTTAAAACTCGATGGACTATTCGATAATCCAAAAGGGTATTTGTTGAATTCGTAGAGTCCCGACGGAACTGTGAAACCTGTCCGTTCCCTTTGATCCTCCCGTATGTTTATTTGCCAAAAACTTTGGTAACAGCCAATAACGCTATAATATTTGGAGCCATACAGCGTGGAGGTAGTTTCTTCAATTACGGGGAGGGGGTAGGATTCAAATTTCGTGACGGAATTTAGGGCTTCGAAATCGACGCAAACCCTAAATTTCGGCTTCCCGTCTAGGCTCTTTTCCCCTTGGTGTCCGGCAAAGACAGGATCATGATTTTGCCGGATAATCTGTTCCCTCAGTGAAGCGGGAACAACCACCTTCACTCACTCTGATGGGTTCGAAGTTGTGTGGTACCATACTGAATCCTTATTCTTAAAATAGGGTAAGGTCTTTGCCCATGATAAAGCACGGTAAACCTGTTGACAGAATTCGTCATTTGCTTGTGCTTCCATTATAACTTCCTTAGTGAGCGACGCTCCCTACATGGGTTTTACGTCCGCTGCCACTTCCTCAGATGAGTCAGGAAGCTTACTTACTGCAGCAGCGACGTGTTGCGATAAAACATCTGCATTTATATGTTTTTTCCGGGTCGGTGAATGACCTCAAAATCATATTCCGCGAGTTTCAAAACCCATCTAGTTAGTCTAGCGCATTGATGGTTTTTGACAGTAATTAACCACTTCAATGCTGCATGGTCGGTAATAATTTTGAATTTCCTACCGTACAGAAAACATCTGTGGGTTTGTACTCCAAACACAACAGCCAATAATTCTTTCTCTGTCGTACTATAATTTATCTCGTGTTGATTCAACACTCTGCTAGCAAAACTTAAAGGTTTTTCTTTTCCTTCATGTTCCTGACTGAGTATCGCTGAAATAGCGTAATTAGACGCATCACAGCTAAGTATGAATGGCTTATCAAACTCCGGATGAGCCAAGACCGATTCTGACGTCAAGGCTTCCTTCAGAGCATCAAAGGAAGTCTGTTGCGGTTCCGACCAACAAAATTTAAAATCTTTTCGTGTTAACAAGGTCAATGGTTTGCTTAGTGCAGCAAAATTTGGAATAAAGCACCGATAATATCCAGCCAGACCTAAAAATGCCCGCACGTCCCGCATAGTCCGGCGTAATGGAAAAGATTTAATCGCCTCCACTTTACTCGCATCTGGTGAGACACCATTGGCGCTCACAAGGTGACCCAAATATGCCACTTCTCGCGCAGCAAAGGTACATTTATCTAAATTTAGTTTAAA
>Ga0268261_10002555_pt1 | contig 13068 bp, 10 predicted proteins | sample TergutNc150P1_FD_190353 | JGI IMG/M metagenome (GOLD analysis project Ga0268261, IMG submission 190353) | Nasutitermes corniger P1 segment gut microbial community from laboratory colony in Florida, USA - Nc150 P1 (SPAdes) (version 2) | ecosystem: Host-associated > Arthropoda: Insects >... | reverse complement strand
TTGTGTGTGATCTAGAAATATCAAGAATGGGTGCTCCATATATATATGACATTAGTCGCCTAAAGGTTAATAATTTAACCCTTATCCTGCTAATGTGGAGAAAATGGTGAGCTCCTAATAATGCCAGCAAATAGCAGATGGGATTTAATTCAGGGTTTTAAGGGTTAAGCCTAATGTTGAACTGATCTCACTACTCCAACAACATTTTGTGATGTGCAAATTTGATTGTTACATAACATTCTCCATTCTGCAGACAGGTCCACTTACCAGTACTAACACTTCGACTGATGGAAGACAAACTGGACGCTGGCAACTTCTGTGAAAAATACACTTTTTGTTAGATGTTTACATTAAAACATTGCAATGTAAATTACACAAGTGATTTGTGATACAGATCTGACGTTGGTGCAAGTGAAATTAAGCGGGCTCCTCTGTCTGTGGATGAGACTCAAATTTTAAAAGGTAACAAGTGAACTTTCTCCTGCCTAATATAACTATAACCATGACTCTGATTAACCTTATCCAGATAGCATTATGTAGGACATCTGCCACTTCTCAGATAAACTAGCACACACCAGTAATAGTGATTAATTCCAGTGGGTAATTTTGTCAAACGTGCACTCCTGTGGAAAATGGCGAAGGGTCGAACTCCACATTTCTTTGTCGCTACATGAATTTTATACAAACCTTAATATGTTGCCATACATTTTGTTCAAGTGGGGTGGGGGGTTGGCCGACGATGTACCTAACTGAGCGAGCAACTATAACTCTACAATTACAACTCCGCAGCTTTACAAATCTTAATATGAGATTACAAGAACTTCAAAATAAAAAGTTTTAAGATTTGTGGTTTTCACGAAGTGAGTGTTCAGATTGTAGTCATCTGGTTTACAACATAGCGCAATCTTACTAGCGGACTACACGATTAGTGCTACAACCAAGAATACTACAGAGTCAGAATACTTAACACACGCCAACTATGGCCATGAAGCCTAAGCTCGGTAAGTAGATTACGTAGCAGTACAATACATGTAAGGTTATACAGGTTACGGAGGTAGCAACAATACATTACACACGCTGACAACGCATTCTCCGCTTTCAAGTTAGGTTATGATCTTGGCTAAACTTACCGAAGTATATCTTCCTACAACTGCCTTCGCAAAATGTTTTACAAAGCCAGACATTCTTAAAAAAAAGTATCGAGACAAACAGTTAATATAACCTGAAAAGAGAGTGTAATTTTAATATGATTGTACGGCAAAAACAGGGCTTGGGAACTACTCCAGGCGTGTGACCAAATATGACGGCCGGCGCAGCAAGTCATCCGTGCCCATCGTAAATCCGTGGTGTTTTGTTGTCGCGGAAAACACACCGAAATTACCCAGGTCACGGATGGCTTGCTGCAGCCGTACTCATGCGCATATTCCTGTGATGGGAGATACCGTTGAAGGCACAGATCATCTGTTGAAGATGTCCACTGACATGATCCATGATATGAATTTGGCGCATAACGTATTTATCGCCGCCTTATTGTGGGAGGAGGGTGTGTTATTAGGGGTGTATTGCGCTTGTATTGTATATTTTCTGTGTTTTGTTGTATATTCAGCAGTTAACGTCGACAAGGTAAGGGAATGTCATCGTTATATCATTTATATAAGGATTGTGTTCAGTAATAATTGTTCTACAATCGTTATGATCGTACAATTTTCACGATGCTGTTGTTTTGTTAATTGGAAATACAGTGTTTAATGAAGGTATCTGTTAATTGGAAATGCAGTGTTTAATGAAGGTCCATAATGAACCGAAAACAAGGACTCTTCTCTGTGACATTGGTTGTTATTGTAATAATTGAACAGTTATAGCGTTGAAAATGCACAAAGAAGGTGCAGTATTATCAGCTTTGATGAAAATGTGTAAGGGCTTGAGTGATTTCATTGCATACTTGTATCAAGCTGCACGTAATGTTTGGAGTGCACTTGCCTCAAAACATTTGTTCAGCTTAACAAAGGCTCACACAAGGATTTTGAAGTTGGTCATTTTGGGGTAATGTATAATGATGCTAGATGGATTTTGACAAAGTAATGACACTAGTTGGAGCTGTAGACATATAATGACAGAAGTTGGAGTTTAAGAAATCTATCACCCTGTTGCATATAAGCTGTAAAATTGCAGGAAATGCTCTCAGTTATGAAATTTGACTGTGATTTTAACATTTCGTTAATGTAATGTCTGGATTTAATATCAAGTAATTTACTGAGAATTTAAAATGCTATTCCCCCCTCCCCCCTCATTGTGTACCATTAATGTATAGCATTCCGCGTATGGTCCCATGAACTGGATTTTAAATCTCGCCTCAAAAGAAAGGCAGTGGACAGTAAATTTGAAGGGCAAGATGTTGTCTGTTCATGTCTAACAGTGTGTAAACTCACTGCAAAGGAGGACGGTGCACTGTCATGTTGCAAAGCTTCAACTTCCTGCTTTTAAAGTTTTGAAACAATGAAGATTTCCAGTACGTGCAGGTAAGTGGTCCACATTGTGGTATCTCAGAGGAAAGATGGTATTTGGTCTGAGATGTAACATCATCTCAACCCTGTTGTGTTATGGAATTTTCATACGTGAAAGTCTGCTAACAAATGTTGAGCATATGTTGTCATTTTCAGTTTTGTTTGATAAAACAATGTGTTTTAATCAAGATAATTAACATCTAGGAATATGAGATGCATTTCATGAACATTCTGTATTTTAGTTCTTTGCCACTACGTATGTAGTGGAATGCAAAGTACGTAATATACGTGACAAAATGTTCACACTTTTATCATTTCTTTATGTACAATTTTAGGGGTGTTTGCAGTTGTGAAACACAACTGCTGCCTTTGTCTGTCCACATGGAATGATCTGACTCCCACCAAATGGATTTTCACGAAATTAATGTTAGAGATTTTTAATAAAATTTGACCTATTCATTTCTCTTCCTATCAATTTTTTTTTGACAGAATACCCAAAATGCACCAGAAGAACCCTTCCCTGCAATAGAATGTGAATCATGCAAATCACAGGTACCTGTTACTCATCCCTTCAGGGATGAGAAAGAATTGCAGAAACACCATAACAGGTGCCGTGCCTACCGCCCTGTGGCGTGTGACAGCTGCCACAGGATCTTCATTAAGCATGGTACGCTGTACCTCCAGTTAAGGTTAAGGAGTGAAGATCGGCCCTACACATGCCGATATTGTGAAAAGTAAGGCAAGGATGGAGAGGAACACTCACAAAAGTGGTAATATGAAATATTCACACCCTGAGTGTTATGAAGGTACAAAAATATATATGCATTATAAGGCATTCAAATACCTCTGGTGTATTTAGTCTTCTTAAGCTTCTTAAGCAATCCCAGTACATGCCTGGACAGGCCAAGAGGGTTCCAGAAGGTTGAGGCTCCCAGATTTCAAGACAATGGACACATGAAGGTGGTAAGGTTGTCAGCCGTACGCACCGGCCGCCTTTACCCCCCAAGAAATATTCCTGATACTCATTTCTGTTAGAGGCTGAGTCAACCCCAGGGCCGTAGTGTGGCCGGAAGGATTATGTCAATGAAAAATTTCAGTGACATCATTGGGAATCGAACCCGCGACCTTCCAACTTGTAACACAGTGCCTCAACCAACTGCGCCACCGCATGACCCTGGTGTGTGTAGTACAGTGTTCATATGCAAGTGTATTATACCATATATTGTAGTGACTACGGGGGTTGTGTCCACACCGATACCACTAGTTTGTAGTGCCTTGTGGGGAGAAGGTTCTGATTACAACTTGGTCCCTACCCCAAAGGGGCACTACCTGTTAAAGTAACTTCACAGACTTGCGTTAGCGTCGTCTTAGCCTCATCAAATTCAGTAATGCTGCCACCTGTCAGTTTTGGATTTCCTAAGCAGAACACTGATAACCGCTTCGTACTGAATTATCGTACTTCACAGTGGCTACAAGGGTAGTGATCCCTCAGTCATGGTCATGTAACGTTTAGTTGAGCAGACTCGAACTGCTATACCAACTTAGGATTCGCCAAGACACGCTAACCAAACATAACTAAAAATTCAAATTGAACATACAAGAAATTATACAAACACAATGTGCATACTTTACTGGTAGCTAACGTTAGCACTGAGCGTTAAGGAAATTGTGGGATTATCTACTACCAGACCAATCTGCTGGGGATTACGTGGTACAGGTTGCACAATCACTCCTTTCTTTCATCATAAAAACAACTAAACTTCGTGGTATTTGCTATGACCATCTTTGGTAATGTTAAATCTAACATAACCTTCTCATTTCCACGTATTAACCATTTCAGTATACAATTTACCTGTCTCTAGCCTTACTAAGCTCACAAGTCTAATATTAAAATAATTCCCTCAAATAACTACTCAGGCTGTCATCACAATTTCACACGCATTAAACAGTAATAAGTGTTAAACCTCCTGCACATTCAGTGCATCAATTCTCATCAAAATTTACCAATACTCTTGTAATAAAATCACCCATCCAGGGAACTGCTTGGGATTGGATTATACCTAACACCTCACCTCAGCTTACATCCCAGTGGAACACAGACAGAATACAGGTTACATATTTCTTAGTAAAATATATAACTGTATATTCTCCACAAATCTACACTACCATTCAAAATAATAAACTTGAATCTACACAATTTAAATCTTTTCTACCATATTTTGGCCGAGCAACATGAAGGCGGATCATCTATGCAAATTCAGTTCTCTCGTCTTACATAAATTTGGAAAATACAAAGGAACTAACAGAACTTTTCAAAATCATTTTCATTTTTGTCTGGAGTTATGGATGTACCACACACCACCCACCTGGTATGAACAGGAAAATCTGGGGTACAAGGCTCATTTTGAGGCCTTGCCCAGAGCTGTGGTTTTTGCGTCTCTTCACGTTGTAAGTTGGGTCACAAAGACACTGCGCGTTGGTCCTACAGGCTGGTACATGTGTTCACAAAACCCATAACTCAGTGCTTTTAAGTTCACTTAGCAGCAGCATATGCAGACAAAAAGGGAATGTGCTGTCACTAAGGAATGTTGCATGATACAGTCTTCCTGTTGCTAGGATGTGTAACTTGCTCAACCAAACTTATATCTTAACTGCAAATTTAAAATTTTCCACCAGGTCACACATACGAAATACAAGTTACACAAATAAAATCACAAAAATTCACTTCAAATTCCAAAATTCTAAACAAAAACCAAATGTCAACTAATTTCTCTCTCTTCATGCATTACAATATATATATATATATATATATCATATCATATTTTGGAGGCACATTTATGCACACACACAGTGGAGAGTGTGTGCAAAATAAGACACTCGGAGTTGTGACATAAACGCATGTGATTACACTCTTGTTTCCCAGTACCAGAAGTTTTACCCACTGTTACACTAGCACTGTCACTTCCTAAGCAATTTTTAGTTGCATTTGCAAAGTTGTGAAGAGCACCTGTTAGCTTTGTTGTTTGTCTCTGTCCACGTGGAAGAACTCCGCTCCCACCAGGTGGATTTTCATGAAGTATAATATATGAGGATATTTCAAAAATCCATCCAGGAAATTCAAGTTTGAATGAAATCTGATGAGAATTACAATACTTTACAGGTAGACATATATAAATTTATGATAATATCTTGCTGAATTCTTTGTAGAATGAGAAATATTTCAGACAAAAGATGCAGAGATAATCAGAACACACATTTTATGTTCAAACAATTTTTTACAAAAATTATGCCATTCATGAGATAATGTGAAAGAAAATGGTAGAGCGAGAGTGGCCATATTTGAAAACATAATGCTTCCCAGAATAGGTGCTATTTGCATGCCAGATTACTCAGGAAAGTATATAAACACACACTCATAATATTTAATACTTACTACTTCATAATCGATTAATTTTTTCTGATCTTGTAAAATTTTTTGCACAGATAGTAGTTGATAAGTCATGCAGCCTCACCAGCTGCATACCCACCCAATCCTGCCTGCATTCCTTAAATAACTTGCAAGTCTTTTAGTTACCAGGACTGAATTGTATCCCTTCCATGCTGGACTATGGCAATTTCTAGGCAGTTTATGTTGGTAGAAAATTCCGACCTCCACCACCACCATCCCCTTAATGCTAGAAACCTTTCAACTTCCACACCAACTCTCTCCAATGTCCTAATCCTCACATGTTATTTCACACTTCCAGATCCTGATACCGAGTTCACAACACCTACCGGCCTCAAATTTTAATAGAAAGTGTGAAATTCATCCGTCTGTATGTGGTGCAACAAGAACACATTATTTTGTTTAAATTTATCATATTCCAAATTGAACGTGTATTATTGTCATTTAAATGTTATTATTTCAAGACACAGTAGATTTCAAGTGAATGTTTATTATAATAATTAATAGTATTAAAGTATTTATACAGTTTGGATGTAGTTATGTATTTATGTTATAAGTAGGTAGGGCCAACAGTGAAGTATGGATGAAGTCTTTGTTTCTGTGTGGAAAATTGTACTCATGTAAAGCAACATTCCTAGCTCCCATTTGTTGGAGTGCTCCCCAGTAAAATAACACTTGTAGCTCCCTTTTGTTCGAGTGCTCCCTAGTAAACTAACACTCCTAGCTCCCATTTGTTGGAGTGCTCCCTAGTAAACTAAGACTCCTAGCTCCCATTTGTTGGAGTGCTCCCTAATAAACTAACACTCCTAGCTCCCTTTTGTTGGAGTGCTCCCTAGTAAACTAACACTCCTAGCTCCTAGTTGTTGGAGTGCTCCCTAGTAAACTCACACTCCTAGCTCCCATTTGTTGGAGTGCTCCCTAGTAAACTCACACTCCTAGCTCCCATTTGTTGGAGTGCTCCCTAGTAAACTAACACTCCTAGCTCCCATTTGTTGGAGTGCTCCCTAGTAAACTAACACACCTAGCTCCCTTTGGTTGGAGTGCTCCCTTGTAAACTAACACTCCTAGCCCCCATTTGTTGGAGCGCTCCCTAGTAAACTAACACTCCTAGCTCCCATTTGTTGGAGTGCTCCCTTGTAAACTAACACTCCTAGCTCCCTTTTGTTGGAGTGCTCCCTAATAAACTAAGACTCCTAGCTCCCATTTGTTGGAGTTTTCCCTAGTAAACTAACACTCCTAGCTCCCATTTGTGGGAGTGCTCCCTAGTAAACGAAGACTCTTGGCTCCCATTTGTTGGAGTGCTCCCTAGTAAACTAACACTCCTAGCTCCCATTTGTTGGATTGCTTCCTAGTAAACTAACACTCCCAGCTCCCATTTGTTGGAGTGCTCCCTAGTAAACTAACACTCCTAGCTCCCTTTTCTTGGAGTGCTCCCTAGTAAACTAACACTCCTAGCTCCCTTTTCTTGGAGTGCTCCCTAGTAAACTAACTCTCCTAGCTCCCATTTGTTGGAGTGCTCCCTAGTAAACTAACACTCTTTGCTCCCATTTGTTGGAGTGCTCCCAAATTAACTAACACTCCTAGCTCCCTTTCATTAAAGTGCACCATAGTAAAACAACATTTCTAGCTCTGGTTTGTTGATGTGCAGCAAAATAAACAAGTACTTGTAGCTCTGTTTTAATATACTGCTCCCTAGCAAACCAACATTTCCTAGCTCCCATTTTTTTAGTCTGCTCCCTTGTAAACCAACACTCCATCTGTTTTGTTGAAGTGACATATCTCTGTCATCTGTTGGTACAATTGTACCATCTTCAGGGAACACAGAATTAGCAACTTTAAAAATTTTCCACTGTTTTTTTGTAACATTCCTTTCACTGTAATGCAGGTTTTGTAATTGCACGTTGTGGGACTAACCTAAAATTTACTCTTCATTTTGTACTGATGATTGCTGGCCTGAAATATTACTTTGTTCATACTTCATGTTGTTTTCTTCTGCTCCGTTAGCAGTAAATATACAATGGATCCATTTGAAATGGAGTGGTGGTGCTCGCATTTTATGATGTTCTAAGTGATCTACTGATGAACAGATAGCTATTTATATTTCTCTTGCAGTTGGACCATGTAGCTGGGTAATTGATATTTGTAATACTTAATACTCGGTCTTCCTCTCTTCCCGTTTCCCTGAGGGTTCCAAAGTAGGGCAGCCTTTGGTATCTCTCCATAATCTTACTTTCCTTTCATTTCTTTTCGAAAGAAGGCAAAGAAACAGAAACAGTGAGAGAATTAAAATCACATGGTGTGTTTGTTTGGTAGTTAGCAAGGTAATTGTGGTATTCAAAGCAAAGTAATTTTCAAACAGTCTGTTCCCAAGTAGAGGGAACTTTACAGCATCAACATTTGCGAACTTTGTGATGATTTAGAGCACTCCTGCTCCACCCATAGCTGGCAGGCAGCAGGTTGCCCACAACACGGTTATGTTGCCTACAGAGACATTTGGTATAATGTTCGAACATTGTACTGTCCAATTTGTCTTACTCGAGAGCATTGGTTTGTCAACAGATAGTCAGTCCAGCTTTTCTTTCTCATAGATTTATTGAAAACAGCAAGATTTCGGTGCAGGCAGGCTGTTAACCACGACCTTGTATAGAGTGTCTTTATTTTAGCATGTTTTACAACATGAATTTTTAATGTTACGTATGTCTCTATAAACAGCAGAAAGAGAAGTTCCCTAAGGAATGGAAAGAAGGAATCATAATAAAGGTCCCAAAGAAAGGAGATCTTAGTCAATGCAGTAACTGGCGAGGTGTCACTCTACTCGCAGTGATCAGTAAAATTTTCAATAAAATTATATTAGAACGGATTAAGAACTCACTGGAGATGGGCCTTCGGAAGGAACAGGCTGGATTCCATCATAACAGGTCATGTATTGACCAGATCAGTACATTGAGAGTGATTATAGAACAATCCATCGAATTTCAGTCACCTCTTTATATGCTGTTTGTGGACTATCAGAGAGCTTTTGACTCCTTAAGTGGGGCATGGATCTGGGACGAGATAAAGGTTAGAGGACTTCCCAGAAAATTCATAAATATAATTAAAGAAGGGTATGAGGACTTCAGTTGTAGGGTACTGCATGAAGGTCAGCTATCTGACTCAGTTAAGACATCATCAGGGGTTTGACAAGGATGCCTTCTGTCACCATTATTTTTCCTGCTGGTTATGGATGGTGTATTGCGTAGAGTCTTGGATGGAAAGAAAAGAGGATTAACTTGGAGATTACAGGAATCACTGGAAGATATGGAATATGCAGATGATGTATGTCTTGTATCTCATAAATATGAGCATATGCAAAGGAAATTGGATGACCTCTGGAAGGAATCCAAGAAGGCTGGCCTTGAAATGAATTCCTCAAAGACAGAAGAAATACATGTCAGTACAATAGTAAACCAAGGGCTCAGATTAAATGGAGGGGACATTAAAAGATCATCAGATTTTTGTTATTTGGGTAGCATTGTAGCTGAAAATGGAAGTACCAGTAGGGCAGTCAATGCGAGAATACAGAAGGCTAGGGGATCATTCTCCAAACTGAGAAGAGTGTGGCTATCTAAGTCATTACAAAAAGACGCTAAGATTAGGATATTTAATGCCTGTGTGAAATGCCTGTTCTTTTGTATGGATGTGAAACTTGGCTTGTCACAAATGAAATTCAGCGTAAAATACAAACCTTTGTGAATAGATGTCTAATATATATATTAAGAATATGGTGGCCAAATATTATTTCCAACAAAGATCTATGGAAAGTAACAGGACAAGAAGATATAAATTTAGAAATGAGAAAAGGAAAATTTAGGTGGACCGGTCACACACTAAGAAAAGAGGATGGAGAGATACCAAAGGCTGCCCTGCTTTGGAACCCTCAGGGAAACAGGAAGAGAGGAAGACCGAGAAACAGCTGGAGATCGGTAATCAAGGAAGCGGGTAGAAGCTGGAATGAACTAAGGTTCTTAGCAGCCGATAGACAGAAGTGGAAAGGACTCGTAGACAACCTGTGTTCCTAGAAGGAATGATGGACTCCATTATTATTATTATTATTATACAAGGTCATGAATTTCAATTTTCTTTATCAATTTTTCCCAATATTGTATGTTTTTGTTGCATGTGGTGTATACAGATATGCATCAGTTAAAGATGGGGATACATTCTGACAAATGTCATTAGGCAATTTCGTCATGCGAACGTGTACTTTCACAAATCTAGATAGTACAGTACAGCCTACTACACAACTAGGCTATATGGTATAGCCTATTGCTCCTAGGCTACAATCCTGTACAACATGTTACTGTACTGAATACAGTAAGCGATTTTAACACAATGGTAAGTATTATAATATCATATTATAATGTTGTTATATTAAGGGACCACCGTCATATGTGCATTCCGTTGTTGACCGAAACGTCGTTATGTGGCGCATACCTGTTTATAAAAATACACGCTGTCTTAAGGTGTGGGTCTGCAGCCCACTGCTGGCTGGGATTACGGGTTTGAATCCTGCCAGGGGATGGATGCCTGTCTTTTGTAAGTGTTGTGTATTGTCAGGTAGAGGTCTCTGTGTCGGGATGATCACTCGTCCAGAGGAATCCTACCGAATGTGGTGTCTGAATGTGATCGTGAAGTCTCAATAATGAGGCCCAGGGCCACTGGGAGCTGTTGCGCCATGGGAAAAATAGCATATTAGATTCTTCATAATTAGCAAACCAGAGTTTTCACTCAAATCTGTACGTCATGAGGACCAGATTCCTTGCTAGCTGAGTGCCCTAAACACTGCACACAGCTGCCGTCGGTACAGTGTGGCTGCTGCTAGGCCCACCTCAGAATTGCAGGGCGGCATTTCACTGCCTCTTCTTTTTTTTTTTTTTTAAATAAGAAACATTTACTCTCTTTGGGGTACATTTGTAGCTTCAGTCACTGGAGACGTTTTTGAAACTTACGCAAAACCCTTACTGGCACAAGCGCAGAGCTTCCTCTCTTACTAGCTCTTCTGATATTCATTTTGACATACGAAGCTTCAGGTATTGTGATATTGGTTTGCGTGGAATTATATCTGATGTTGCTTGTGATCAACGTTGTGTTGAAAAGTGTGTAACTTTTTTATAGGAGAATGTGATAAGTGTAAAATTTTTATGGCAAAGAGAGATTAGAATGGAGATATGTAGGGTGAACTGCAACATGTGGATGAAGTTCAGAAGTGAGCAACCTACGCAAAAGAAGTCATTAATGTACGTTGGCCTTCATGTGGTTTTTGATATACGTCACCATTTTTTTATCTGTGCATAAGGCGACTGTGGCAATATGAACCCACCACATGAGAGATCTTGCAAATTTTACTTATCAAGACAAATGGATAGGTAGATGCCAACAAGTTGCATGGCCATACGTTCCCTCATTTTAGCATTTTACAAAAATATTTACTTTTCACTGCAATATGTGGTATGTCATGAAGCATTTTTTATCTTTAGTGAGAAAGAAATCTTTCAGCAAATAAGCATTTATCTAAAAGTGTAATGCTTGTCATCAATCGTTTATATCAAAGTTGCTGGTTCCCTTGTTACGAATGGAAATGATGGTACCTGTGCTGAAGTTGGTTTTAGTCTCAGACCTCTGTCTCACCCCACATATTGTGCACACATTCAGTTCAGTCATATCAAGTGTTGCTTAAGGACTGTATTGCATAATAGTGCATGAGTGAAAGGGTAACATGCAGAAACCATGGCTGAACATAGATTTATCAAATTTTCTTGTTTAAGTTGTACTTTTTTTTTACTTGTGATTACAAAAGTAGTGTTTTTTTGGGAAGACATTTCATATTCATTTTCATGTCTTGTGATGGAGTAGAAGAATATATCCATCTCCAACTACCCCTAGCTCCACCTACCACTCCCATCTTGAAATAGCTCTTCCTCATCTCTGTAGAAAATTTTTGTGCAGTATTCTACAGTAAAGTGAAATTGCCTCTTTTTTTTAATTTAAGGCTTTATTTCCCATTTGCTTTTTAACACCAGACAAACGTTGATGGTGATATAAGGATTCTAGACCCTTGAATACTGGACCGATAGGTTGTCCCGAAACGTCGGCGAGGAATTGACACTATTTGCTGTGTAACAACCCAGAAGAGCGCAGCTGTTATCTGCTTCATGGCGGAAACCTGAAATCACGTACATACCTCTCTGTTGTCCATTCCATTGTGAATAATATAAGTTAGCCTATAAAACGTCCGTCTAACGCAACTTTGATTTTTATTATGTACTTTATAAAGGTTAATTTAACAAGCCCTTCATTGATGATCCTTGGTTGCGGCGGAATTCAAATTTAACTCACCATCTCGGTGCATTAGAAGGAGTATCTATGGAGGCAACTAAGTTCATGAATTAGCGAGAAGCTTGTGGCGTGCCCATCACCTCGGATGACTCATATAACCATTCTATTAATACAAGATACAAAGCTAATCTACACCCTCCACTATTGAGTTTAACCAAATACCAGAAAGGGGTCCATTATACAGGCATTAAGATATACAATTGTTTGCCATCTAAATTAAGGGGCTTGATTAATAATAAAATTCAATTAAAAAAAGAACTAAAAATTCCTATTGCGAGGCTCCTTTTACACTGTAGAAGAATACCTTGACTGGACTTCTATGCATGTTTTACACGCCCTGTATTTATAGTAGTTATTGTAACTATGTAATAGAATTATATTAATATCATAAGTAATCTTGCATTACTCTAAGCTATACAGGTTAGATACCAACATATTGAAGGAGTGCGTGACGTACACCTTGTAATGTAAATTGTTCATTGTTCATTTATTCACATTCCGTAGATCCACACAGGATAGCAAAATTCACGTGGATATGGACATGGTCATATACAAATGATGCAATATACAGTGAATACTAATACTAATTACAAAGTCTGTTACAATATTGATATTTTATCATAACATAACTCATGTAAAGAGATTTATATAAGTTTGTCTTCATTGTGTTCATATTACTCCTTAATCGTATAAAAAGAGTGATGACATAAAAATCTCGTAAGAGATATTTTAAAACATTTCAAC
>Ga0268261_10002554_pt1 | contig 13071 bp, 6 predicted proteins | sample TergutNc150P1_FD_190353 | JGI IMG/M metagenome (GOLD analysis project Ga0268261, IMG submission 190353) | Nasutitermes corniger P1 segment gut microbial community from laboratory colony in Florida, USA - Nc150 P1 (SPAdes) (version 2) | ecosystem: Host-associated > Arthropoda: Insects > Digestive... | reverse complement strand
GTTGGAAGTGAATGGGGTAAAAGAAAATATCCTGCTAGGAGGTGCCATGTTTGTGAAACTCGGTACATCTGCAAGTTCTGCTTAGTGCCACTCCACAAGGGGGAATGTTTCCAGAGGTATCACACCCACAAGCACTACTAGGGTCTTTGGTGAGTATTTCCTGAAAATTTCAGTACACAAAAATAGTTAACGAATTTGTTATTAATTTTTAAAGAAACACAGTACAAAAGTTGATTTATATTGTTTAAACCCTGGGAACGTGCATTTAAACAATTTAAATGCCCCTGTCCTCAATGTGTTAAAATTATGTAAAGTTTGAAGTGATATGTACAATCAGTAAGTGTGGTGAGGTTTAGTCCAGTGTATGTGAGGCTGTGTTGTGTGAATATTAATCATTCCACACAACTGAACATTTTTATATACACATTACCTTCATCCACCATTCCCACAAATGTTATGGAGGCGTCACGACCATAATAGTTGGGACGCAGTTGATTCTGCCACATGGATTAGGAAACAAATTTACACATCCACTAAAATGTTCTTGTGCTATGAATTGTGTCACAGTGTCCATTTTGGAGACATGCTGCCTCCATTATCAGGGTTGATGCAAGGTCAGAAAGTCAAAAAGCACTAAGCTGAGCCCCACCATGTATTAGGTTGGTAAATGTATGGCTCTATGAATTGTCAGAATCACAGCCTTTGTCAGTAGTACATGTGTTACATGTCTGTATTTAATAAAGTGTCTAAAATACTGTGAAATGTGTAAAGTTCTTACAAGGTCTCTGCCTTGGCAAGAAGTTACAGTCATTGATATATATGTTGTGTGTCTTAGGCTGTCTTTCCATACTTCTTCCTTAGTGGTTTGTAGATGTTGAATGAGAATTAGTCACGGCAGGCTGTCACTCATCTTCTTCCATATTTTTGGCCCCACCATACTGACCCTGAAGATGGGGGGGGAAAAAAAAGTAGCAGTCTCCTAAACACTGATTTCAACCCAGTTTTGAAGCCTTCATTAAATGTGTGTGCTGTGAAAGCTTAGATTTAACACTTGTAGGGTAGGAAGGAATTTGGAGGCATTTTAGTTTTCACTGCATCCTGTATTTGTATGAAGGTACTTGTTACAGTGTTTCTAACACTGGGTCTATATATAAGGTGTGCCTAACAAGGTTGAATGCCTGGGAAATAAAACAATGACCATGGGTGGATCATGTTTTTGGAACCTGTCATAGTCTACTCACTGTACTCTCCTGAACCTGCACCACAAAACTTATACCCCACTGTGCAGAGGAAGGGTCACCTGCTAAGCTGTCACTCGTGGACTGAAGCAGCGATTCAACTGGCACTGCATGGTGGCTGGCAAAAGTGTGTAGCTACTTGAGCAAGGCATTTTCATGACAACTGTGTCACAGGAATTTTATTAGTGTCACTAGATTTGAGATCCTGCTGTGTAGAGATTGAATTTCTATCTTCTCTATTCAGCTTCTTAAATAATTCCGTAACCCATAAAACATCGAGGGCTATGTGTTTTATTGCTTAGCTTCTAACTGGTACAGTAACATATACAAGAGAACAGCATTTGCATGAACTCTGACATAATAACTGGAAAATCAACAGGTAGATAATATAACAGGGGAAGTAACAATATCAGATCACACTGTAATAACTGACATACAAGTCATATTTGTCAGGAATGTTTCCCCTAAGAAAAAAGCATTATTATCCTTGTCCATAGACACACAGATTCAGTTCTAAAAACAAACAACAATAATAAAAAAAAAGGTGATACAAAAGTAAGGGACTCAACTTTAGAATATGCAAGACCCTAAAACTTACATATTTATAAAGTACTGGAAAAAATGTACATACAATCCAATCAACACTCAGATTTTTCATTTTTTTAATCATTAAATTCATTAAACTAACTTTTTTTGAGTTATTGTCACAAACTCCTCGAGACTACGTAAGTTTGGTCTAGTAACAAGCAAGATGACGAGTAACATGCATTGCTTATGCTGAGTCTCCTATTACAGACATATTCAGGAGGCTCACTGTACAGCCATGGACTACACAGAACATAGTATTGTACAGAATATTCGTCAATAACACTGATATAAAAATCTAAACTACACACGTATGTCAATAATAATACATAACATTTATCACGTTTATAAACTCTTCATCGGAATCCTCAGATGCTGATTCCAAAAATAACTCATTTTTTTATATGTTCTTTTTGATTGGCATTAGAGATACAGCATTTGCAACTTTGAAATGAACATTAGTTAGTGTAAATTAATTATCTCACCCTCAAAATTAACACAGTAAAATCATACATTTCCAGGAAGTTCATCCAATATGCAACAAGGGTGGAAGCTGTTGGAATCTTGGTTACAATGTAGATTAAGGCAAACATTCATACATTTCAAACACCTTATCACAAAAAAAAACTGTATTCAATAAGCAACTATTCTTATTGAATTTTAAAATATAAAGTAGTAGATGAGTGAACAATTAAGTATCAAAATAAATACTCCTTTTCTATTCCATCCACAATAGAAAAATATATTTAACAAGGAAATGGATTTTCTTACACAAAGGGCAGAAAATTAATTTTCTTCACATGGACTTGGAAGTGCTGCGATGATAATGGCACTTGGATATATGAAATATCCTGAACACAGGGTGCTGTGATAACATATACATAATGCAAGTATTTTCTGATGTTACTATCACCACTTACTGGAATACACAATTTCAATATGAATCCCACTACCTGACACAATTTTTTTAGAAATAGATAATTATTACAAACATTGGGCCTCTGACTTCTGAATACCCTATGCTTAAATGTGACCAAAGAGGAGGAGGAGGAGACAGAAGACAAAAGACTTTTTCATATCTATGCCAGTACACATGGAACTACTAAAACAATTTAAATTTTATAAATTAACTGTGCTCAACTGATAGTGTATTAACAAACAGTACATGTACACCATCCAACACAAACTTAATTGGTAAACAAATCTTTTTAACATCAAATCTCACATGTTTTTATGGGCAAATCTATTGAAATGCAGAACTGTAAAACTGTAAATGCAAAAGATCATGCACCAATTTACTGGGAATGAAATTTTGTTTCCTTATGGTATTGACAGTATTTTTTTATCTGTGTTTTAGCCTTAGAAATCAGATTCTCATTCCCACAAAATTGACATACGGCATTTTGTATTTATACAATTTTACATTTTTATATTTTAATAGATTAGCCTAATAATAACTGAGTAAGTTGAGACATGTCACTGGAGTTAATATGAACAAAATTTGTTTACTAATTAAGGTGAATATGAACAAGATCTGTTTCCTAGTTAAGGTTGTGTTTGATGGTGTACAAGTTCCATTTGTTAATACAGGTAACACACTGGGATTCTAAACATGAAAGTTTAGCTGGTGTACATGAACAGTCCAATCATGGACAGCCAATATACAGGTGTTAATGGGACAGATGGGGCACAGATAAAGTTTTGTCCATCACAGTGACTGCACAGTCTAAGGCACATACTGTTTTGACTCCTCACAGACTAGGACTGCAGGTCTGAGTCCTACTCAGAGCACAAATGTACATCCACATTCATTGTACAGTGCGTTCAGAAAGTCACTGTGCACTGAGGCTGCAGTGTATTGTGATCGCCCACGCATGCTTAATGAATTAAAAACTGCAATAATAGCATACGTAAGAAACATCTCACAAGCAGATCTGCAGGAAGTGTTTGCGAATAAAATTAAATGGGTGCAGGCCTGTATAGACACTCGTGGACATCACTTCCAGCGCCTTTTATCAGTGCACAGTGACTACCTGAACGCACTGTATTTGTGTTATGAATACGTGGAGGCCTTCCAAAAGGCTGACCCCCATCCACGGAGTCCTACTGAATAAATAAAAAGGATTTGTAGTTTCAGAAGATACTTATGAATTGATAAAGGCCAAGATCAGGCTACAGAAGAAAAACTGCAGTTCTTTGTCCAGAAAATTAAGTACCAGCAAATTCAGAATGTGGCTTTGTGAAATATTTCAGATCACCACACTGTCTTTCATTCTACAGTGTGGGTATGCAAACTCATGGGCACTTGAAGTCCATCATGACCTGTTTCACCAGTTCTCATTTATCTAATTATTTCTGTATTAGCAGCAATACTTCATCTGTTAACCTTTAATAGTTAATAAACACAATAAAAAACCAACATCTTCACTATAAACAAGCAAAAGTCTGTTAATGGGATTCAGTAGTATAATAAGAGTTGTTGCTTTCAATCTCAGTCATAATAAATATGAAAGATGTGAGATATGAGGTTATCACAGCAGTATTGTTACTAAGGTTTCAGGTCTCCTGGAATGTGAATGCTGCAATGTGGAGTGAGTGATTCCCAACAGAAAGAAAGTGGTGCCTTCAATTCCATCAGTTGATCAGTATGACTGCTTAACCGTTCAAGAATATGGCACTATAATCCTTTGAAACATTTGGAACCACTCACCCAGTGACACAGCATCATATCCCAGAAGACCTGAAACCTCTCCAGATATAAATAACAAAACTTGATAGGCATTAAATAGTATATAAAATAAATAAAAATACAGTGAAATCTCATGAAGTTGACTATTAGAATAGAACAAATTGGAGTTTAATTGTTAGCTCCCGATTACAGTTTAGTGAAAAAGTTATCACGTATTAAGTAATACACACACACACGTACATACTGTCAGTCAAGTAACTGGTTAGTCAAATACATCACTTTGATAGATTCAATATGCTGACTTCATCTCAAAAAACTTAAAATTCTGGTACAAAATGTTGTTTCAGAAACATTACCAATTCTATACAAAAAATGTACTTGCTGTCCAGTAATTTGATTAATGCTAAAAGACTGCACCAAAGTCTGTAATGATAGGAAGATGAGATGAAACAAATGTTGCAGTGACTTCACTAAATATGTTCCTCATGCTGGCTGACAAACTGTTAAAACACTAACACAATCCTCCCTTTCTTGCTCCTGTTTTTATATAAATTACTGGAAGTTAAATTCACCAGTTCCTGTAACACAGTCACAGACCCTTCAAATTAAAACGGACAGTTTGAAAACAATGTGAAATGACAATGCAAGTTCTAGTATATAATCCCTGTTTCATGCTTGCTAAGATAAATGCTTTGAGGTTACTTGTCTGCAAAAGTATCACTGCAGAAAAGAGATAAAGAGGTAACACGCCACACAATTTAAATCTTCAGCACCATGTGAATAGTAACAATCATCCCCAGGGAAGTGGCCCAATGTATGTGAGTCTGAGGTTTTCACAGTAGCGTAGCAGAGGATTCTGTTCTTCTGGGATACAATGCTGTGGCACATCCTGAAGAACATAATCCTCAGCCCTGTGTAACTGATAAAAGGCCACATGAAGTTCAACATTATGACACAACAATGAAGACGCAGTATCAACAACTTCGTTGCTGTGGATCCTGTCCTGGTCACCTAATTATGAACTTGACTATGACAACTCATAAAAATGACTGGGACCTAACAACAAAAATGTGTTAAATAATCCTTATTCTACATGTAAGCAGTAAGACATTTGCTTTAAAGTACAGTCATCCAAGATTCCAACATAGACAGACAAGAGTCCAACAGCTATCATTACCATCATCATTCTATCAGGTATGTTGCCACTCATAGCTATGGAAGGGGCAGAAGGAAGGAAGGAATGAAAAGGCACAAGTGAACAGCATGTCAGGGTGCATTTGCACGCTAATACACAGCAAGCCACAGTAATTAGAAGCGTGCAGAACAACTTCTTTATTAGCCATTTGCCATCCACAATACTACTTCCCATATTGGAAAGATCTTATCCCCCCACAGACAATTTGCCTTTCCAGTTACACTTTAACCTACCAGGGTGGGTACTTAAATTTTGGCTCATAGTTTATGAAAAATGTATTATTCTAAGAGAAAAAGATAAAATTGTGAAATAAACTGAAAATAAAATGGAGATTATGCAACACATCTTAAAAATGCAGTATATTTCCTTATTGCTCAAAAATATACAATAATTTTCTAGGGGTGTTTTCAAATGTGCTTTGACATCTGCGAACGCAGGTCTTTAAAAGGTTCAAACAGTCGACTGAGTAAGACAGCCAAATAACCCATATTTCAACCAGAACTATTTACAGGATGCACTAGATGTTCAATATACTGTGTAACACCATCTCCAATCACATTTCTCCTCGTGAAATGGGAGAGGGGGGGGTGGGGGAATGTTTCCATCTCATGTACACTTACTCCTAATATTCTAGTATGCAAGAATGTCACAGACTCTGAGAAGAAACAAATGAAATGGTGATGAAAAGAACAAATCATGAACCTCCTCACAATGTAATGTTCTCCAGCCTGCTGTTACATCCTCCCTCTTCGATCCATATACCCTCAGCCTGTGTTCTTCCCTTAATGTGAACAACTTGCTTTACACCCAAACAATATCATTTACAAAATTATGTAACTGCTCTACATACTGGTGGGAGGGAAGCACTTCATTTCAGTAACTCTCTCAACAATGCAATTTAAAAACTCCCCACAGGTACTTCCTGTACTCTCACATACATGTTGCACATATGTCTGAAGTGTTTTTGACAAAAATCAATACAACAAACATGGACAAATTTCACATATGATGATCAATGTCTAATAAAGAAGTTCACATTCAACATAGCAGTCAAAAATTTTTAGTAATATTTATGAGATGAAGTATGGTTTTAGAAATACACCTTAATGCACATGAGGAATGTTTACCATTACAACAGGTTACAATCAGAGGACAAATGCTGACTATTAATCTACTAAATGTATAGAGCATATAGCAGATTAAAAAAGTATGACAAACGGAAAACACTGACAAGAAGGTCCATTTCTTCTGTCATAACGTAAAGAAAAATTTATTTTTAGCATTGACTGAGCAACTTTGTAAATTATATTAAACCAGTGTTTTTGATTTTGTGCAGACATCACTTTTATTCTCAGCTAACCAGAATGATTTAACCTTTGCCATAGGAAAGTGGATGTATTTCATCAAACATGTTTCCTCATGGTCAAATTTCATGTGAACTGCATCACATGAGCTGAGGAGAAATGTTATATTACAAGTAAATGTGAATGAATAATGTGGTTCTTCTAATGTAAAGAAATTTTGACACAATATATGACTTTAACTTTTGATGGTTAATAAATGCACTCAACTTTCTTGGGCCAATAAGCCATATACACAAAATTGATGTTTGACAGAGCTGTTCTGTCCCCACCGTTGACGCTGATGGTGAACACGTAGCAGGTTTTTTGAAATGGTGGTTTGTAACTCACTTCTGACGTAACTGAGAACCAAAGAATATTTATGCAAATTTGTGGTACCATTCAACTATATAAAAATATAAATGAAGCACAGTGGGTTGCTTCTGATGATAAACTTTCATTCTGTAAATTCAATACATGTGCTGCACTAATGTTAACAGACAACAGTGAAAATACAGTTCACATAATAAAGGTTAAATACTTCAATATCTTCTGAATTATAGCAATAATGGAACAAGTTTAGATATACAAAAAATAAGTGTTAAAATATAACATTAAAAAATTTTTTTTTTAATTTATGGAAACCAATATTTACATTATAACATGTTCTATAAACAAAATGCACTGAACTGGCTACCACAACAACATGTTCTGTTTCACCAGTTAACCTATATTGCCCTGAAATTGAGACTATATTGATGTTTCTGCCATCACACATACATTCTCTCCAGTGCTTCATTTATGAACAGCAATTTAATTTGTCAAAACGGTGACACAAAGGTAAATATTAAAACTATATGCTAAATTTCTATGAAGTATGTTGTGTAATGCATAATGCTGTTTCACAGAGATAATAAAAACTTTACAACTGGTGCTGCAGGGTGAAAAGGAATGAACATTACACACGTAGTCAGTGGAAGCAAAATCAGTGTGACATTACTGAAATTACTGAATGCATGAACAACTTGTCAGTAAAAGCACTACATTTACTACAGTTTTTAAATCATAAAGCACTATAATATTTAAACAAATTCTACAACTATGCAATAAATTGCCTAATATTTCCTGGAAGCTCATGAGTGACTGCTTGGAAAAATACTTTAATGCTCATCTGTTCTAATGGAAGAAGAAGAGGTATACACTTTCCACAAGACAATGTAGCTTCACACCCTTCATATATAAGAACCCCATGACAACATGAAGAATCTTAAACATACCACCAGAAGACCATATGCATCATGTTTTCTGGATACAAACATGTACAATTTTTATCTCTGGGAAGCTTAAAGTAAAAAGTCTATTACAAATAATTCACACATTCTGAGGGGCTTACTGGACAAAAAGCATCCCAAATTCTATTATGTCAATGTAAAGTCTTTAGATGGTTAGAAGAAACCACTTTCGGAAGCTATTCCAAAACCATGACTGAAATTTATGAAACAATGTTCATTCAAGAACAAACGTGCATGCATTACTTTTAATGCTATACTCTCTCTCTCTTCACTGATTACCTGTGTGATGATCAGTACTGTCCATCCTGCAATGCCAGCAGGGACACCATTAAGTCTCCTGTCTAATTATCTGCATCTGCATAATAAATGTAATCTTCAGCCCAAGTACAGAGTAACATGACAGGCAACACTGTATGAAACTGTGGTACCAACCGTTCCTCAGTGATTAATAGCTGTTAATATAATAAGTAAGTGAACACATAATCTATTCCCTTAATGTGAATCCACATACCACAATTATGATTCTTACATTTGTTCTCCTTTTGTTTTCATTCATTAGGTAGTTTGGTGGTTAATTTTGATTCATTACTTTAAAAATTAATTATCATTCGTTTTACTTTGTGACTATTTTTGAGCAAAACTAAATCAGACATTTGTGTCTATAATGAAGCACCACATAGACAAAAACATCACCCATAATGTGAAAAGCATTTCACATGGTTTGGTATAGACCAAAATAAAATTATAAAGAACAACGGCTGTTCCTGGAACATACATATTTGTAAATATATTGACAAGTATCTGTAAAAGAAAAATGAGCAGGGAACACAAACCATTTACATAACTTGTTTTTCCAAACACAAAACTGGGGGCTAAAGAATTAAAGGTGCAGTTCCTTGAAATAACACTACCTGAAATACATAGTTTCAGTGACCGCTTAACTCTCTGAGTATTAAAAAAACAATAAGCATTATTCTCTATCACTAGAAGCTTAAACAATTTCCTCAGATTGCACACTGCCATTTATATGTAATTATCAACAAGTCACAAAGAGAGTATATGAAGATTGTGAAAATATGAGATGCTCATGATCCAAACATACCAATTCTACAAGTATTAAAAAAAATCCATTAATTCCAGAGACAATTTCTACCAAAATAATTAACAGATCTGAAATATAGTTACAATATATAAGCAGGCTACAATGTTTTCTGATTTATTTCTGCCAAAATTATTTTCAAATTGTTGCTAAAACTGAAATAAGAAAATACATTATTTCAACTGGCTAGCTAACAGAGTGCAGTTGATAAAGACACAAAGAATTGGTAGGTTATGAATATGAACATCCCAAATAGGCCGATATCTTCAAGACACAGACACGTCCCTGCTACAACTGGTGCAGGGGAAAATAACCCAGCAGAGGGACATTTTGGAAAGTTACACTTTCTGGTATTCTAAATTTCTGTGGAGACATAAACATTCTCCTCCTCAATATACCATTACTACTACTACAAATAGTCTGTACTAAAATGTAACAACAATAACATTACCAACAACAAACAACAATGAATTAACGAGAATGCACACATCACAATCTCTCTCAGTATTTAGCCTACTAATTCAAACCCAAGATGAGTATGTACTGTCATGTTGACTGAATTTAGACCTGCACAGAAGTCACTGTACAATTAATACATAAATAACAGTTTTCAAACAGAGATGGCTGGGAAACATTATATGGAAATCAGTGAAGTAGCACAGCATACAGACCACTCAGATGATACAAACCGGCACATGGTACGGACCGCACAATAAAAACTGGGTCAAGATACAAACCACTTCAGATGATAAAAATTGGCACACAATACAGACTCCATAATAAAAAAAAAAAGGATCAGGATACAGACCACTTCACATGATAAGAAATTACACAAAGTATAAGCCACAGCAGATGAAAGAAATGGGTCTCATTACACTCCAGTGCAGACAACAGGAAATGACACAGAATACATATCATTGCAGGCATTACAAACTAGCATAGAATTCACACCACTACAGATGAAAAGCACTGCACTGAATACAGACCACTGCAGATGATAAGAACTGACTCAGAATGCAGACCACTGCAAAGAATAAGATATGGCACAGAATACACACCACTGTATTAGATAAGATATGGCACAGAATATAGAACACTACATAGGATAAGAACTGGCACAGCATGCAGAAAACAGCAAATAAAAAAACTTGCACAAAATACAGGCAACTGTAAATGATAAGAACTGGCACACAACAAAGACCACTGCACAGAATAAGAACTACACAGAATACTGAACACTACACTCACAAGTTTCTTTGCTGAAGGAATTTGAGGTTCCACAGAAGGACATTCTTGTGGACAATTTTAATTACATAATGGTTTCTGGGCCCATTCTTTTGTGTGTGTTACATCAGCACTTTAATCTGGTTATGCAATTTCAAGCTCCACAACACAAATACATTCTTTTGCACAGTCCAGTATCTAATAGCATCTGTTCTCATGGTTTCTTATTTGTTACAAAAGTATTCCATATTCCAGTCTGGTGACAGAATTGAGTTCCACAGCTGCAAGACATACTTTGGACAGTGCAATATCTAATGCTTCTGAGCTCATTCTTTCTTGTTTGTTAAAGTATTCTAATCTACCAGTTTGCAAAGTTGTGACATTTACCCATATTTGAGATAATATCTGGAGAAAACAAGTGGAAGAAAACTACACTACATGCTTCTATGAAGGATATTCAATAACTAAGGTTCCCCAGGTCATAAAAATTACAGGATAAGTCATTATGAATTTAAACTAGCTCATTTATGCCACTGAAGTATCATTATTTTTCAACCTAATCCTTGTGTACACTAATGCATTTATCCCACCTTGGTACAAGTTTCAAAATTCTGCACAGTATAAACTGGGTTCTTACATTTTAAATCATTCACATATAGTTATTTCCATTTCCTCATTACTATAGTGTTGGTGACCTCTCAAATGTTGCTTCAGTAGGCTAAAGAAATTATTTGTCCTGTGGTGAGATCCTTCAGCAAGAAAATGCAATCCCACACAGCACAGATCAGACACGAAAATTGCTGCAGTTGTTTCATTGGCAACTTCCAGGCCATACTTGCCATTGTTTTGACTGCTGAAGCAACTTCTGGGAGGTCACCAAATTCCAGAATAATAAGGATGTGGAAATGGTTCTACCAGAATGCTTGCAAATGCAAGAGTCCAATACCTACACCGAAGGAATATTTAAACTCATGTCAACTTGGGACAAATTCATGTGTGCGCTTGGGGACTATGGTGGAAAATAATGATCCATAAGTAGAATAAATGAGCTACACTTAGCATTGTAATTACTTCTTATCTGATTTTTAAGACTCATGGAACCTTAATTATTACACATCTTTTGTATACGCTTAAAAGAACAAATATGGTGAACAAGGTGCACTTTGGAATCACATCTGTTTGCCAAATTCTTCTGATGTAAAGTAATGTAAAAGGAAAAATAAGAATGACAGTGAGTTTTTATTACTAAATATCAGAGCCTAGAGGCATTGAATAGCTTTTCCTGTCAAGCCCATATGAGTAGTTCCTTCCTTTACTGCATTTTCCCAAAGCAAGGGACCAAACCTGCCCCTATATCCCTGTTTTAATTCTCACTTTAATATGGGAAGATACACAAGTCCAAAGTGTGAATGCTTCCAAAGGCAATATATCAGAATCCTGTAGAGATGTGTCACTTATTCTATATACAGTTACATTACATATAATAATGACTTCTGTGCAGATCATACAGGTGATTAATTTAAATAACCCAAACAAAAACCAGGATCTCTGGCATAATGAAAACATCTTGCTAGCTGCATCATAAGACCATGAGAAAGAAAAATATTTACATACATATGTGACAAATAACACATATAAGACATCCAAACAACAGTTTTTTTTGTTTCATACACATAAACCACAACTACACTGAATCACTACTAATCTCTCAAGTTTTCAAAGACCCAATTAAGCATGACACAATAATACTGAATCTAAATCCTAAACAGTTCAATGGCTTAGGCAAGAGATTCTTCTACATTCTACAAAAATGCATGATAAGAGGAAGTTATTTTTGAATCCCCATGAATGCACTGACTCTCTTTTTTTCATACAGAAATTGGTACTATGGGTCTTTTTGTTTTACTATAGAAGAAGACATGACACAGTTCCATAAAGAAGATACGGAGCTCCTATATAACAGACCTGGTTATGAAGTCAGATTAGGTTTATCTAAAATGCAGAAGCACAAGGGACATTCTTTATATATTATGTCATCATGCAAAGATCAGTCATCAATTCTGCACTACATTTTCTATTTGCACAGAGAATCGTCAAAGGAATTGCATACATGACACAGCCTCTAAAATAAGAAATGAGGTAACAAACTGTATTATCACAGATTTCAAAAAAACTAACTTGTGAGAGTGAGTGGTATGCTTCTTTGTCACTATAAAGTCCTCTAGTTATCAATATAAAACCACTATAGTAAATTTATTCTTAAATTTAGTTGTAATCAATTTCAATAATTTACTTCATTAATATTAGCTATTTTCTATGTATATCTGATATACAAACCGTAAGTTGGAGAAATGCAATGTGACACTTAAAATCGTCCCAATTGGTAAACCGAAGCCCAAACAGGGGGGG
>Ga0268261_10002553_pt1 | contig 13074 bp, 11 predicted proteins | sample TergutNc150P1_FD_190353 | JGI IMG/M metagenome (GOLD analysis project Ga0268261, IMG submission 190353) | Nasutitermes corniger P1 segment gut microbial community from laboratory colony in Florida, USA - Nc150 P1 (SPAdes) (version 2) | ecosystem: Host-associated > Arthropoda: Insects >... | reverse complement strand
TACAATTTTCACTTTTCCTCTTCACATAAACAGTTTCAACCACTTTGTTACAGTTCAATTAGAAAAGTGAGTCTGTGAACAACATGCAAGTGATTTGTCTAAAGGTTTCAACAAAAGCGCGCGCGCACACGCGCACGCACACACGCACGCACGCACACACGCATGCACACTCTCTCTCTCTCTCTCTCTCTCTCTCTCTCTCTCTCTCTCTCTCTCTTAGTAATTTTAAGCTCTGATACAATCAGGCCACATTGCGACATGTTTCGGTGGTGGCCACCATCATCATCAGGGAATTCAATGTGTAAGCTACAACACCACTGTTACAACTGTTTGTCTTGTTATGCAATTCACTGTGTGAGCTACAACACCACTGTTACAACTGTTTCTCATGTTATGCAATTCACTGTATAAGCTACAACACCACTGTTACAACTGTTTGTCTTGTTATGCACTCACATGAAAATCAACTTGGCGGATACTAGTTGCACATCGTTGCCATTATCGAACACCACAGACATAACACTATAATTATAATACAAAATGGTAGTCTTCCCAACACTTATATATAGCTTGTGATTTTTTAATAAACACCCTGGTCAGGATAAGTCTGTTATATCAATGTGTGTCTGTTTACGTGAAGCCAACTATCTGTGAGTCCCACACTAATATAGTTTTAACAGTGGTGTTTTAGCTAACAAGGCAAATTCCCTGATGAAGGTGGTGGCCACCACCGAAACATGTTGGAATATGGACTGAATGTGTGAGAACTTTAGAATTATTAAGTGTATAGTGCAAACTGTTGGAATCTTTAGAAAAATACTGTAATAAAATGAACGGCATAAATAACGTGAAGTTTAACATGCATGTGATTTCCCATCTGTCAACAAGTGTCACTTATGCTCTTTTTACATTTAAACTGGTGAATACCACAGTGCATTATCCCCATGTCAAAACAAAGAACAGTCCTTACTGACAGTATGTCACTGTCCTTCATCCTGATGTACTGACAACAGGCCCTGCAAGGATGTGAAATATTCATTTGTCCATCCTCTAGGATAAATACTATTAAACTCTTTGTTCATAACCTAAAATGTCTATTCACATAAAAATGTGGAAATAAATTCTGTTGTTAACATGACTCTCTCTATACAAGGAACAATCACAGGAACTTGAGCATATATTGATTTCACAAGGTTAGACAGCTGCAAAATGGTGTTTAACAAGACATCCATTCCCTTTTCATTTTAATATTTTACTTTATGTTTTTATAGCATCCTATTTCTTTCCCCGTGCCACTCACCTGAAATATCCTTGGAATATCTTTGGCATCTGCTCTAATCACATCACCTTGTGTAACGGATCGCACGTGGAACACTTTGCTGCAACAAACAGCAGCACAACAGACAATCAGATATAACATGAGAGGCAAGGACACAGTGTAATGACATATCAAAAAGACTCACTTGAGGTCTAGAATGAGAACAGGATCTGTGTTCTGCTTGTCACTCTCTGAGTTATAAAAGATGATCTTCTTTGACGACACAACTACATACTGCTTCTTCCAGCCATGCCGCCTAATATTCTGCTTATTAGGCACAGACAGCCAGCCCTCAAGCCTTGACTCTGCAAAACAAACACACAATCAATCATAAGAGTTCGGGTCTTCTGGGATCTGACACTGTAGTGTTGGGCAAGTGGCTCCAAACATTCTGAAGGACCATTGTGCCTTTACCTACAAGAGTTAAAAGTCCCTGAAGACATGGACTGCTTATCACTCATGCAACAACTCAGGAATACACCCCAGAAGACCTGAATCCTCAGCAACACCATTGTGAGAACCTCAAACCTCACAGCAAATATCACCTCCTACTAGTGACAAAATCATCCGTGTTCCTACCATGAGGGTCAACAAATCTCATACACAGCCAAGAATCATCTTTATATTTACAGCCACAGTATAGCTCGTAATATACAATTCATGTTTCACGTTTTCCAAGCTTTGTTTCTCATCACAGTGTAGTTTCAGGTGAAGTTCCACTGTCACTAGTACAAGAATAATTTGTAGCACACCTCTCCATCACATACCTGTCTGTCTGCAGATGCTTTTCCATAGTACTCATCTGACACTGTGATTCATGAAGGATGTAACAACTGGGTAAATGACTTTCAGTTTCACTGACATATTCTAGACTTAATAAGACCATTTCAACTACACAAGTTACAAGGCAATGAATAAGAGGGGAAAGATGCTCACGCAAAGTGAGTAATTAAGAATTTGGAAAAATGTACTAATGATTTATCTTATGATGCCAGCATGTAATCCACCTGAAGACAGCGACTGAAACCAAAAATTGTCATGGTATCTCGTAGCTCAAACTGACTCTCAGAATGGACATATCCCAAACACAAGTCCAGACTGTATTGCTAATATCACTACACAAAATTGTTGACTAGTTTAACTTTTAAAATTTCTAATCACTGGACTTCGTTACATGTTTGAAATAAACATGATAACTAAAGGTCCCTACTTTTTATGGGTCCCACAGGAAGATGGACATCTTCAGCCTACTCATAGAATACAAAATCCAGCCCCATAAACTCTATTTCTCAGTAGAGTTCAACACCTCTCACCTTGTCCCACGAGCTCATCATCATTTTCAGCACCACCACTACTAAGGGAAGCTGTTTCACTGTTAAGTGAGAGTAGTTTGATTTGCAGTTGCTCAATCTCAGAGTCCTTAGAGTCCAGCTCCATCTGCAGTCTCAAACGTGTCAAATTATCTTCCTGTGCCTGAGCCTGCAACTCCTGCTGGTCCTTCTGCCATTTGGCAACCATCTGACTGTACTTCTCCCTTTCCTGTCAAACACACATAACTGTTCAGTCCCACAAAAATGTATTTCTCACAACTCTGGTACCTGTGCTTCCAATTGTAACTTCTTTTGTAAATGGGCACTTGCTTCAAAGGGCCACTAAAGTTTCTACCACCTGAAATCATTAGATTTTAATTTTCTAATACTGTGGGGTTTTTAATCACCATAACAGCTTATTTTCTGAAAATAAAGGAGTTTTAACCTCCTGGTACTGTAGGGTTTGTGATCTTGTCTTAACAGGGGAGTAACAGTCTCAGTATTGAAAAAATGCAACACTTAGCCAAATGAACCATGTGCATACTCTGCTGCAATAATGCAATGCATGGCTAGTGAAGTGGGAGGTACAGCTGTAGCAATTATGCTCAACAGCACAGTTACCAGTTATAATAAAATATAATATCAAGGGACTGCAATATTTGCACTTCCAAACGAAACATAACAGTGATAAGTATTAACTAAAATTACTATGTCCAATAAACAAAAGCCCTTCCAAATCAAACTGTGATGCATCTTTCCAAAAAAACTCCCCACATCTGACAGATGTTGAAGCTTCACAAGAGTATACAAATGGATACTATCCTCAGCCAAACGAATCAGTCTGTATCCTCACATTCCATTCTTTTAAGACATGTGTCTACATATTCCTCCAAATTATGACTAAATTTCTCATGACAGCTGCTCCCTTAGCATTTTGAACTATGAATGCACATATCCTTACAAAAAATAAAGTTTTGTGTAGTGCATCTCTGGTCAGCATAACATCATTTGGAAGTAAATTAAATGTTCCAAGCAAGAAAAGAATGCATCATTTCAGTTTCCTCAACGTGTATAAATACACAAATGATGCATCCCTTACAGGTTACAGAAATAAAGCATTCTATTTGATAAACTGCAAGATATCCAGACTACAACCTGAAGAATAAATATGAGCTGCTACAACTGTTATCAAACCTGCCAACACAACTAAAAAGACTAACAGAGACAGTGCTGCTTCAGATTAGAGAAACTGTGACAAAACAAAAGAAAAACAAAACAAAAGAGGCCACTGTGGCATTGTTGCACATGCCCTCCTCAACACCCAAAATATTTCTCTAATTGTAACACAAGACAGGATATCTAATCGCTCAAATGTTTTCATGATGGAATAACTTATGATCCACACCTGTGTCAGCTCCTGCTGTAGCTTGCGGCACTCCTTCTCACGTTTCCGTAGATCTGCTGATGACACCTTGTTCTTACGACCAGTGTTGCTCATGTCCTTACGATTCATAATTTCTGCCAGCTTGTTCACAGCCTGCATCTTCAGTAACTGTTCCTGCTTTAATTGCTTCTTCAGTTTCTCAAGTTCCTCATTGTTGCTGTTTGCCTTAGCAACATCTGCACAACACCAAAGTCACTTGAATATTACAACACAAAGAGAACTGTAGAACTGAATTTCAAAAAATTACATAACCATGCAGAACTACCTGTAACATAAAAACATCAGTAGAAATTTTTACTAGCATCAGAATTTAAATCATCTTTCTAGTTTTTGCAAATGACTGCTGTTCAGTGTCACATGATCAGGATGAAGCACCATGTAGTGAAATAAAAACCATTATCAACATTCCTCCAAAACACTGGTGAAATGTATTCTTTAACATGGCAACCCAAAAGATGATGACGCAAATCAGAAGGACAAACGCTGTCAAATTCCTCACCTTCCTGCATCATTTTCAACTGACGATTTGCATCATCCTTGTCTTTCAGCAGCTGATCCATAGACTTCTTGTAATCCAGCTCCCTTTCTTTCATCTGAAAATAAACCACACACAATTCCTCTAAAAAATTAAATAATGCAGATTTACTGTTTACAAGAATACCATGTCTTCAAACACTGCTGCATTTGTAGACATTAAGATGGAATGCCTTGCAGCAACCAACGTCAACAGTACTATTAGAATATTAAAAAACACCATCATCAGTTGTACACACTTAAGCCTTGACAATATTTCCTCACATAGCTTGTCTGACATAATGACCCAACCTTTACCTCATCAGGAAAAGTGTATGCAACATGGAAATATCACTGGCTAACTGCATGTATTCAAACCTGTACCAAACAGAGCAAATATTCAGAAGATACAGACTACTATTAAAATTCTTATATTAAAAAAAAACATATCCTACAACATAAATTTTATAGACATACAATAAAAAGTTGTCAATATACAACTGCAGAAACATAGTTGTATATATCACAATAACCACCCAGCTCCCTAGTTATGAGGATAAAAAATGTCTGTATGCCATTCAATGTGGCACTGTTCTTTAAAAATGTTTGAATTTCCAAATACGTGGGTGGTCTGAAAATTTCTCTGCCCCGAGCATAGATGGCAACACCATTGGCAAGATTTTTTTTTAAGTTGGTACATCTGTCATAAGCATCCATGTGAAACTGCAAGTCATTCTATCAAGTAGTTCGTCTTATACAGCTGTCTGAAGCAAGAGTGTTGTCTGTATCCTTTAAAATGGATAAAACTGAGTATCGTGCGGTTATAAAATTCTTTGTAAAAGAAGGTTTAACACCAAATGAAATTTATTCGAAGTTCATAAAAGTTTATGGAGACTCTTCTCCTTCATTTTCAACAATTAAGAAATGGGCTGCCGAGTTTAAACGTGGCCATACCAACCTTGAAGATGATCCATGTGAAGGACGTCCAAAAAGTGCAACAACACCAGAAATCACTGAACAAGTGCACGAAATGGTATTGGATGACCGGGAGATTAAAGTGCATGAAATTGCTGAGACTATAAAAGAAAAACTTTCAAAAGAACGTACAGGATGTATTTTGCATGAAGAATTGGATATGAAAACACTCTGCGCAAGATGGGTGCCACGCTTGCTCAAAGAAAATCAAAAACACACTCACATGAAAATCTCTGAACAGCGTTTGGAGCGTTTTAACAAAAATAAAACTGATTTTGTGTGTCGATTTATTATTACGGATGAGACTTGGATTCACCATTACACACCAGAATCCAAACAGCGTCAAAACAGTGGACAGAAGCCGGTTGTTCAGCGCCAAAGAAGACAAGGTCGGTTCCATCAGCAGGGAAGGTCATGGCATTGGGATGCTGAAGGCATTTTGTTTATTGATTATCTTGAAAAGGGTAAAACAATAACCAGGGAATATTATTCCAATCTTTTAACCAGAATAGACAAAAAAAATTCATGAGAAAAGACCCGGTTTGCAAAAGAAATCATCTTTCATCAGGACAATGCACCTGCCCACAAAAGTGTCAAGAGGAGACTGCAGCTGTAGAGGGGTATTTTGCAGATCTTACGAAGATCCACTACAGGAGCAGGATAATGGTGCTGGAGCATCGCTGGAATAAATGTATTAGTCTTAAGGGAGATTATGCTGAAAAATAAAAATAATTTTGAAATTATACATTCATTTTTTCATTGTTAGGCCAAGAACTTTTCAGAGCACCCTCTAGCACACAAATAAATGGTAGTCAAAATTTGGGAATGAACCAATATAAATACAACAAGTATGGCTACAGTGTTTGACACAATGTTATCCTCGGTGTACAGATTGTGTTCAATACGTCAAGTAGTTTTTAATGTACATATAATGTTGGACATGATGTTCTGCCAATCATATGATATGATAATGCCTGGTAAAAAAAAGGAAATCACTTACAGTGCAGATTCGTGTGTCCTGATACATAACCTCAAACGTGTCTACACAAAAACCCACACACTAAATGACAAGATACAACCTATCACTGGAAAACCACAGCATGATTGGTGGAACATCCCACCCTACATTACAGAACCCTTATACACCTGTAATTCCAAACAGCACAGCACCATGTCCCCCCCCCCACACACTCACAGAGTTCAGCACAATCTCCTTGTTTGCTAGTTCCGAGCGATGCTTGGCCAACAAGTCCTTGTGTTCCAGCTCCTTCATCGTCTTCTCCTTCTCAAGGTCTGCCACTGTCTCTTCGGCAATAGAGCGTGCCAGGGCCTCACTATCGGCCCGCGCAAGTGCAATTTGCAGCTGGTGTGCTAGCGAGCCCCGCTCCTCCTCCAGTTCTTGCATGGCTCTTACCTTCTCATCCAACTCTTCTCGCTGTTCCTGGGCTTGTGTCTTGTACAATGTCTGCAAGATACAAACATGCAGTTCAGTGCTTACTGTTAAAAGCTATCAGCATATGAACTACAAAATTACAATGTATGCTATGGCCTCTCATTGAGAAAACAGAATGGTAATGAAATTTATGACTAAAACTTAGATTCTCCTGATAATACCAAATGTGTGGGAATTCTAGGTCCAGGACTCTCAGTAGTCTGACTAAACCTGTTTGTAAGAAAATCGGAAGACACATCAAACACCATATTTACTTGGATGCACCTGCTCCCCCTTTTCACCATTACTTTCAACCCAATATTGTGGGAGGGGGGATATCTTGTGAATATTTTCAAACAGTTCTTGGCCCTGTATACACATCTAAGACAGGGACACAAATTTTCCAATAATCTAGGAGCCACCTCAAACCTCTAGGTGCCAGATGGGTGAAAGGAAGGAACTTCCACACCAAGGCCCCACAAATATTACACAACACAGTACAAAACGTAGCCACCCTGGCACTTGGAATTTGTGTTTTTCTGTTCTAAGATATTTATCTATTACACCCATGACTCTGTGATTCTGCTAATACCTTAATAATATGACCTCACCAGCATATTCCTATCATAGAGCTTTGCTCTCCTAATCAGTACATATACTACTGTGAACTACTGTGGTGTTGTAGTCATTTAGTACCTACCACAGCAAGAACTTGGAATATACCTATCTCCCTGACCAAAGTACACCACTGCTCTCAGCCTCCATGCCAAGACGAATGCAATCCATTTCAAAGCTCAGGGATTCTGGACATCATATGAAAGATATCAGGTCTTGAAAATAGCCAAGGGCTAACATCTCAACATATTTTAAATAAGGTAGTGGTATACTCTAAGAAACAACACCTGTACGCTTTTTGTTTGTTTACAGTCACATCCAAATACAGAACTGTTAAATCAGAATGTCACTGCACAATAAATCACAGAAAAATACAATACCCACTTCCCTCCAAAGCCTAGCCCCACCAATGCTACACAGCTTCGAAATACAGAGCTGATTAATATAACTGTACAGTTTACACAAGAATATGTGCCTACAGCATACACAGAGAACTGACGGTAACATGATTCAAAATGGCATACTTGATCTACACACTTGCACTAATCTTCTACTCATCTACCTGTGAAAATGGATGCCTAATCAAAATGTAGCCCTCACCTGTTTTCCAATGTCACAGAAAAGCCAGCAACATTAACATTAGTCTCTATATATATATACTTTTTTTTTTTTAATTAGCCAACTGTTGTCGCCTTAAGAGATATCTGTTATAAGTAACTGTAATAAATGGAAGAAAAGCCACGCACAGCCAAATGCAAGCACATTACAAATTAGTGAAAATATGTCAACTGCATAGCTACATTATCAGTCCAACAGAAACTATTTATTTACACACAAGGTGTCCAAACCTGGGCTCGTGGGCCAAATCTGACCCACAGAGATATCTGACCCCTGGGTAAGAAATTACTTTTGGGTTCTCCTGACTTAATGTCATGTCACATCTATGTCATCCAGTCTACACTAATATTTTTGACAAAATACAGGAAAAATGGTATGTGTATGCTGTGGCACATCATCTAATATTAATGTAATATATCTGAATTAGTAAAGTTGCTATAATTTTAAAAGTAAGTTCTACGCAACTTCTGTGACAATTATACGATTGTATGTGTAGTTAATTATTAAATTTATATTTTAATGACTGCTACATAACAATGCACATCAGCACTACTGATACACATGGAGCCACCTACTGACACAATTACACGCCATACTTAACCAGAACAGAGACTTGCAGCCAGTAATGCAGACTAACTTTATTACAACATTAAGGGGATAACCATATTCCATACAGGCATGACAGCTACTACAAAACAAAACTTCAAAAACACTGTGCATACGTTTTCTTCAGCTGCTGAAAAACTGCATATTTCAATCACACAGCTACACATTTTTTAGACTGGTTCTCATCAACCCCATGTGTAACTAAAACACTGACTTCTAACAATTACAGAACAGACATTCGATGGGGAGCTTATTACTTCATTATCAACTGTAACAGAAGAGGGTGCAATGTTAGACAGACATAACAGACAATGGCAATTTTCCTAAATCTTGGGCTAAAATTTCATACGTTAGTCAACCTGTTCATTTCCCACGAGCAGTCATGATCATTATACAAATGGCATGGTCAACTGGTCACTTTCTAACAAAGGTCCACCTGTTAAATTCAAGATACAATGCTGTACTGATCAGTAAATAGTTACCAGTTCCAATGGAAACTGCCACCTCTGTCTTCAACATTTGCTGCTGGATCTGTTGACCATCAACTGCCTACACCCTGCCAAGATGGAGGCAGCAAGATCCTCTGAAATGTCAGTAACTATTTACCAATTAACAGCATCGTATCCCAGAAGACTTGACTCTTCTTTGTCACTCTAAAAAACCTCGAATCTTGTAATTTACACCTTCCACATCTAGTTCTATGAGCAGCTGGCAATACTGAAAATCCAGGGGGTCAATCCACAACCTTGTATCCTTTCTAGCATGCTGGTCTCACACAGATCTCACCAACTGTCCACCTGTGCCAGTATATCTCATGCAAATGATTTAAAATATGTGCTCACACATAATGTAGCAGCACAGACTGGCAAATCACAGTACTTAGAGCCCCTGCAGTCAACCAACTAAAACCATATGAAATGGATAAAGTCCCCTTTTTTCAAAAGAAGAATACTTATATTACCTTCATAAAGTAGACTGTGGGTAAGGCAGTAATAACATCAAATGTTAAAAAAAAACCACCTTATATACAGTTGGCATAACAAAATTTCTAATCTGGGACAAGATAGGTTGATTAAAACAACTGTGTAGTACTTAAGAATGGAGTCAAAAAGGATCACAACAGAATAAAATAACACTTAAAATGTGAGGAACTTCAGAAAGCAAAACATTATACAACATGTTGTTACATCACAGTACAATGCAACCAAATTTAAAGAATTCTGAAATACCAGCTGCCAGCCCGATTTTTTAAATACACACTTCTTAAAGTTTAGTATTCAACTAAAACAAGTATGTAAATTGATGCAGTCCAAATTTATGAAGTCCCAAACAATAGTCAAAGATGTATGCCACCTTCTTCTTCTCTCTCTCATACACACGCACGCACGCATGCACACAAAAGTTCATAAGATGTGGACTAATGAGTAAAACTGCATTAGAAATTCATAAAATTACCAACAGGCACAGTTCCATGCACACATTATGTGAGCCATGCAAAACATACCCCTCACCTGGGTAATACATGAGTTGCTGGCTTCCAAATGCCCTTCAAACTGTTGACCCAAACAGAACAACCAACTAAATCCACTGTTTCACAACTCAATCCTACCAAAATCTAATAAGAAATAAACTTCTTGTTATAAGATAAGTTGCCTTCAGAAAGGCTTTGTTGCCACTCACTGCTGAAGAATATCTGACATGCCAATCTATGCAGGGAATTAATACTAGGAAAAGATGTTGCTTCTTAAAACTGTTAGCAGTTAGCTCTGTATCTAATCTGAAGTGTCACATTTTACTGAAAAGCAGTCTCTAAAAAAATTCTCCCCACTTAACATACTGAACCCACCCCCCAGTACATAAACAGAAATGTAATGAAGAACCAAATAAAATGAAAATTGGTGTTCAAAAAACTACACATACATTCTCCTTATTTTCATCATTCTGAAGTGAAGTCCCTTATGTGTGTAATTCTGAAACATATTAATTAGTGCAGAAACACAACACACACCTCTGTCATATTGTTACCTCAGGGACACTTGTAGTTAAAAGGCACTGAAAATGAAGAAAATAAATTTACCGTCTCAAAGTTGGCAGTTATAATCACTTCACTTACTTCTAACAAAGCGGCAATGCCAGTAAAACAATGAACTTACGAGAAATAATTTCAGTTCCAACAAAATACCACCACACTGACAAGAAAAATATCACCAGTTATACAGCTCAAAGGATTCTGAAGGTATAAAGTTTCTAAACCTGAAGTAGTTAACCCTGATCTCCTCTTTATAAAAGAAAATGACATAAAACTGGAAGGTTTGTGGCACTTCTAATGTAGCAATATATTACAAATTTAAATAAATGTAAAGAAACATATCTGATATAATCATAGGCTGATGTTTTAAATGGAATGGGCAGAGCACTGAACTTAAAAACTGAATATAACAGCAGCTCAAAGAAGCCTGCAGTGTAACTGAAGGAATATGTTTGACACCCTCAGAACAATTGACAAATTTCCCATTCTGTTCATTTCAAAGTAAGGTAATACTAACAATAAGAATATTTTACCATGTGCTGTACAAATGTGTCTGTAGTTACAGTAAACACACAATGCCAATCAGAAAACATACCGAAAAGTACTGTTCTGCTTCAAGCTGATCCTGCAGTTCCTTCATTTGTAGGCTGTCAACAGAGCGTGCTGCCTTCACTTTGTGCAGTTCCTCCTCAACTGACTTCTTGCCCTCTCTAAGCTGTATTACTTCATGGGTCAACTGTGTTTCTCTCGCTCGAAGATGAGCTACCTCAGAGGACACTAAGCCCACCTCTGACTGAAGGGCAGATTTTTTCTGCTGCTCCTGTTCAACTTGTGCCTGCAATGCTTTCACCTGGTAACCAACAGAAATTTGATTACTTAAGATTAGTAGCCTGTAACAGCCTGCAACAATTCCCAACTGGTTCTTTGAACAACACATTAAGCGGGAAAGATTAAGGAAACATACAAGAGCAAGATGGCGTCGAGTGAAATAGCGAGTGCATCATTTAGTCTGCTAGACATTGGCGAAAATGTAATGTTAAAAGTGGAAAGAGTAACCCCAGAACTCACTCAAAAGTCAACGGATAGTGGAAGATCTAGAAATAGAAAGTTAGTGAGCGATGAAAGTGCATTAGAACTCGAATTAAATATTAATGAAATGCAAGAACTTCATACTATGAGTATGAGGCCTTTAGTGAGAAATATATTAGCATCAATAATAACGCACCTAGAAATCGTACTCAACAAAACTCACTGCCGGCAGGAAAGTAATGTCAAAGAAGGGAGAAGGTGGTCGGACGTAGTGGCTGGAAGGAACCTTCAGGTACCGGACAGCAACCTAACCTCAACTGGCAAGATCGAAACGGTGATAACTCCAAGATCCCCATACTATTGTGAAGATAATTATGAGATGGAATCAAGCAAGTCCACCAACATATCAACAACAAGGAAGAACGGCATGAAATGTCAAGATAATCGACCCCAAATCGTTATACTGGGAGACAGCCATGCCCGTGGACTGGCCAAAGAGCTAATGCATCAAGTGAAACAACGCGTTAAAGCGGTAGGACATGTAAAGCCCAATGCAGACCTAAAGGAACTATTAATAACAGCCAAGGAAGACATAAGTAAGTTAACTAAGAAAGACTCAGTCATCGTGCTAGGTGGGTCCAATAATTTCAAAAGGAACCGTTATGGAAAAAATCTAACCCTAATAGTGAAATTTTTTGAGGCTACTCAGCATACAAATGTTCTCTTAATAGATGTTCCACCGAGATATGACTTAAATAAAATACCAAACATCAATGCGAAAATTATAAATCATAATAAGAAGTTGCATAAAATAACTAAAAGTTTCAAGCATGTTCAATTAGTTAAAGCAGTAACTAATAGGGATCTATTTACTAGGCATGGACGGCATCTGAGCAAAGAAAGTACGGAAGCAATGACAAGAGAGATAATAGAGAAACTGCTAATCAGTGTAGACAGTCCTAAAGTGGACGTAGCTCATGTGCCCTGGGAAATTGAGCCAGTAAAGCAATTAGCTGCCAGCTATCTTGATGCAGCTACCTTTAGTAATGTTAAAACAGTAGACTCCAACAAAGAGAACAACTACAGCAGTGCTGAAACAGTAGACCTTGACAAAGAGAATATTCAAGCTAAAGATAAAGTAATAAACAGAAACACAAAACTGCAAAGAAACTGTCCTAAACAAAA
>Ga0268261_10002552_pt1 | contig 13075 bp, 13 predicted proteins | sample TergutNc150P1_FD_190353 | JGI IMG/M metagenome (GOLD analysis project Ga0268261, IMG submission 190353) | Nasutitermes corniger P1 segment gut microbial community from laboratory colony in Florida, USA - Nc150 P1 (SPAdes) (version 2) | ecosystem: Host-associated > Arthropoda: Insects >... | reverse complement strand
AACGCGTAAATCTTCATTTGTTCTTTAAAAATAGTAATTTATATGGTTCAAAAGAGTGAAAAGAAGGATAACAAGGAAGCTAAGAGTTTGGAATTAGGTATAGAAACAATGGGTGAGATGAGATTGAAGTGCAAAGTAAAGGGAATAAAGCCAAAGACACACTGATTGACTATAAACCTGATAGAGAAAAGGGCTGTCCGGTGAAAAGAGGTGTTAATACAGGATGGTTCTACTTTATCGTATTACACTTCCAAAAGTACAAAAAAAAACATATTATATTATTATTAAGTCTATCCCTGTTTGAGTCACACCTGTCTCGATAAATTATTATTTAGTCCTGTTAATTGATGTGTGTTGTTGCGCCTGGAAACCTACCTATGCAACGCGCCAAACTGTAGGATCACAAATGTTGCCGCAGGAGTTGGGACGGGGCACGTTAAGTGCTCTTAAAGCGAGTGGGAGTGGAGGTGTTGACTTCATGTACTTTAAAGTAAATTGCATGAATTATTGGTTATGCGCATTTTTTTGTACTTCTCACTGAAGGTAAATATTGCACACGGCATTTTAGGCACATTATAATCTTTAATTAAGTGTATAGACATGCCACAGAAAAAATGCTTAAGTTTCAGTCTCCCTTCTCCAGTTTCCTGAGCGAATCACAATATGAATATTTACAGTCCTTTTCTGAGGATTCCCTAAGCTGCTTTTTGTATGGCTTTGATAGTTCTGTATTCAATCGTATCACGGGACAAACTGTTTCTTTTGTTGTATTGGATATGCTGATGGATCTCCTCTGCTTCATGCAATATAAGTCTCAGTTGGACCGATCGTGTGAGGAATGAAGTAGTATTACGTGGAGGCAAGGAGGAGAGGAATATCATACATGCAGTAAAAAGAAGGAAGGCTAACTGGATTGGTCACATCTTGCGTAGGAACTGCTTTCTAAGACAAGTTACTGAAGGGAAGATAGAGGGAAGAATAGAATTGACGGCAAAAACTAGGATGAAGACGTAAGCAGCTACTGGATGCCCTTAACCCCTCAGCGTCGCCCTCTCTACGTAGTATAGACCTCTGATTCTTCACATGCTACCGGCCTCTATACGTCGTATACTTGGCCGTCGGCAACGGAGCACATTTAAATTCCTGCCGTCTCAAGGGACGGAGGAGTTTTTAATTCCCTACAATGAAATTGCAACCATCTATTTAAAAAAAAAACATTATTCCTACACTAATGATCCGATTTCTCTAAAATTTCAGTAGCGAAATCTTAAAACTATATAGATGGAGTAAAATAATTGTCATTACCTCAGTAATTGATCTTCGTGTGATACAGCTGAAAGCAATCTTCAAGGCAAAGGCCCCCATTACATATTTGGCAGCAGTACACTGAAGTTTCCTTTTTCCCGTTCTTTTAACACACAACACACCTCCTCTGAGGTTTTGATTTTTCAGTTTTGGGTGCTACTTTTCTCAGAAAATGTCTTTCAGTCAGCCGTGGAATTGTGTTGTCGGATGCCTGTCGCCCCGGTCTCCGCAGCAGGCGCACATTTCCTAAACAGACCTTCCCCTAGCTGAATTCTATACTAGAGCTGGTGTATATTTCTTCCAGTCACTTGTCGATAAACAACAAACGAATTGAGAACTGTAGAGTTCTGTAGCATTTTGAAAATTTGAGGTACAATTGGTCATTATTTCCTCTCGACCATTTACATGTGAAGCAACTGGTCCTTCAAATCGGCTCCCCTCATGACCTGGCTGTTGGTTTCTGCACAATGCCCAGGCCCTGAGGGTTTCGGAAGTTTGAGGATCCCCGATTGCCAGACAGTCAGCATATGAAGGTGGTAAGGTTGTCAGACTTATGCACCGGCCGCCTGCCCTACGCACCGGCCACATTTACCCCAAAAAATATACCTGGTACTCATTTCTGTTAGAAAATGAGTCGACCCCAGGATAATAGTGCGACCGGAATGATTATGCCAATGAAAAATTCCAATGACACCGGCGGGAATCAAACTCGCGGTCTTTCGGTTTGTAGCGCCACCGCGTGCCCGCATCTTTCAATAAAATTAATAAGATTGTCTCTCACTCAGATGGTTGTGGCGATGGCGAATTTTCATTATTTCACAGTTGGTGGCAAAGCAATAGTGACACATGCCGACGCTCCTTCTCTGTTGTTTCTGTCAGTGGTGAGCATGTCAAGTGCGTCACGGCACTGTCACAGACGCGGGCACGGTGCTTCCGAAGTAAAAAGTGAGGGACAACCAGAACACTCTTTATTTCTCACTTTCGTGTTTAACAGAATATTTCTAAACGAAGGTAAAAGATATTGACCCTTCCCCTGTGGACTATTTACACACTTTCCTAACAATAAATGGCCTAACAAATCTGTACAAAGTCGACAAGCCACTCAGAAATCTTTTAACAGAAGATAATGCAGGTTAATTTAATGCAGGATTAGAGATTCCGTGCATTTGTGATTCATTTATTGGAGTGTAAGAACAGAATATAGCAGTCCTGCAGTTGAACTTCATGCAACTTTGTTATTTATACAGAGTCAGGAGCAAAATGTCATCTCGTCGCTGGGCTGCGACTCTCAACGCGCCGTGACGTCTCAAATAATACAATTTACGCTCAACTGCGAGGTTGCCACGTTGCCCTAAATTGTGGTTTCCTCAAAAAACAGGAAGTGACAGTCCTGAAGATGAGAGTTAGCTAGGTTAAAGTTTTGATATTTGAAGACCAAAGTCTCGGAGTAAAATCTCGGGCAGATGACCGGCTGTCATTAGTGTAGGGTTCTTTTTGGCTTCCGGAATTCTTTCGTATCGAAACCAGCAATATTAACTAAAATTAGGTAGTGGTCTCCTTTGACGTCCGTTTCAGTTTATTATTTACAACTTACACTCATGTTTGACTCTATGAACATTTTGTTAGTGACAGAGTTAGAACGAACCATACAAAGATAAGGCTATTCGTAACACTAATGGCAATAGGCTTTGATCCTGAAATCTTAGTCCTAATTTATCCATTCATTCATTCGTTCGTGTAATCTTTCCGTCATTCCGTAATATTCTGCTACTTTTACTCCTTTACTGTCCCGGAAATTTTATGGAAATTGAGTGAAAACACACGAAACATTACTCATGGTGAGTGAGTAGAAGGTGCCGCCTTGGGTCCATCCAAGATGGCGGCCAGCCGCAGTGCTGACATCATAAAGGAATAAGAGTAAAGTATGGGTTTCCTTGAAAGCTGGAGATCCCTCCTCCCCACCCCTTCCCCTACTCACTGCCACTCCCCGGTAGGGTAGAGAGTTATAAGTTAATTAACGTTAATATTATAAAGAAATAGGTTTATGATGGAGGTCAGAAATAACATGACTGCCGGCCGCATCGCTGACGTTATAAAGAAATAAAGTTGAGGTGGAAGTTCGAACCCCGACCCCACCCCTTCCTCCTGCCCACCCCTTTGTCCTCTCCTCCCCTTCCTTCCCCTTCACCATCACCCCTCCATTCCGCAAGGTAATAACCTAAGTTTTACTGTTGACCTTAAACCATGGATGGTTAGGTGAGGAAAGGATGAGGATAGGTTTTATGGTTTCTATTTAGATAATAGATTTCGGTGGCGCCTTGACCGAAACTTTAACTCTAAGATGGCCCAGGCTGATGTTAGCGATGGCGGTGAGTCGGAGAGGGCCCTGGGACCGATGACAGCACGAAGGAATATAAAAAAGTGTAGGTTCGTTTAGATTTAGGATTTTAGGGGGGTATTATGCCCTGCCCTACATCTAAAATTTGTTGTTTTACTTTAGCAGCTAGCTGAGACCCAGAACGGACGAGGGGAGGTGGAGAGGGTTCCAGGACGGTTAAATTCCTCTGTTTTTGTAGGAGATGTGAATGCTAGGTATTGCGGGAACAATTGAAATTGGTTTCATTTTAATAATATCCTATACTTCCAACATTAATCCTACACCTAAACTCCGCTGTTTCTTGTAGGAGTTCTGAGTGGTTGGTATTGGGTTCATTTTAATAATATCTTATACTTTCAACATCGGCCCTACTCACCCCCACTAAAATTTTCAATTTTACGTGGCTGGGGTTAAGACTATCGATGACTTTGGGTTGGAGGAAGCTTAAGACTCATAAAATCCAAAGGAAGAAACGAAATATACAGGTTCGTTTAGATTTAGGATTTTAGGGATTCGCCACACCCTACCTTACACCTAAAGTTTGATTTAAGTTTAAGGTGGAAGTTCCTATTGATCACGATTTGTGTTGCCATTTTAGGAAGCCTTCATGGTCCCCCGGACCGATAACGGTTCGTTTTAATATCTTATACTTCCAAGGTAAACCCTACACCAAAACTCCGCTGTTTCTTGTTGGAGTCGGTATGAATGTTAGATATCGTCGCGAGCAGGTTGGTGATAGCCACTCGCCACTCTTCGTTGTAGGATCTTTGATGTAAGCCACACGTTTTGAAGGCCGCTAGAGAAATCGAGGTGTGCAGTAGTAGTGACATTCTTAAGCGTTATGTAACTAATACACCCTTTTATATTCTTACACATTTTTAAAGAGATCGAGTATCCCTATTCAGATTTCTTGGTCGGATAACTCGAGCTCGCGACATTCGCCATGAAGATTTTATATACAAGACAACCGATAAAACATGTATGTACCTGTAAGAGCTATTGTTCATTAAACGACACAATAATTGTCTCCAAGCTCACGTTTACAGTTCACACATCATTACGGTATGTAGAGTCGGTGGACGTTAATCGATCGTGCCTATTTTATAAACAGACAGAGGATAAAGTACGTCAAAATTTTCCTCACGTCGTGAGAAAATTCTTAGCTCTCAGTAGTAAGGGTGTCACTTTGGCAGGGTCAGTGACCTCTGTAACCTAACCTTGAGCTCCCTCTAGTGACGTCACACGTAAACAAACCTAACCTTCCCCTCCCACCCCTTGCCCAGACAGTATGGCGCCAGGGCCTAACCTAAATTTACCTTATTATTTACAAACCTAACACTCCCCACCCTACTTTAGGCATTTAGGCGATGACGTGATGTCAAAGATGGCGGAGGGGTGAATGACCTTCCCTTTAAACCTAACGTTAACTTGTTATTATTTTAAAACGCTGTTATTGTCACGTGATGTAAACAGCCCCAGGCGATGTTATGTCAACAAAGATGGCGGACGGGTGAATGACCTCTTTAAACCTAACTTTAACTTATTATTTTGAAACGCTGTTATTGTCACGTGATGTAAATAGCCCCAGGCGATGTTATGTCAACAAAGATGATGGAGGAGTGAATAGCTTTCCCTCTAAACCTAACGTTGACTTGTTATTATTTGAAACGTTGTTATTGTCACGTGATGTAAACAGCCCCAGGCGATGTTATGTCAACACAGATGGCGGAGGGGTGAATGACCTTCCCTCTAAACCTAACTTTGATTTGTTAATATTTTGAAACGTTATTGTCACGTGATGTAAACAGCCGTAGGCGATGGTGTGTAAACAATGAGGTAGACACTGTGACGCAGTGCTTAAACTAACATTAACTTGTTATGGTAAACAAAGCGCCATTTCGAACTTTAGCTAATGTGGCGGCTAGAGCGGTAAGTTTAAAAGTTTATTATTTTGAAGCCTTGTTATGGTTGCTGGATGTAAACAAACTCTGTAGACAACTTTTCGCCACTGCCATTTTGAATTTTTGCTAACATGGCGACTTGCGCGGCAATTTTAAACCTAAGATTGAACTTTGTTATTTGAATAAAGCAGCCATTTTGAATTTAAGGTAATGTGGCGGATACGCGCGCTATGTTTAAACCTAACTTTGAACTTGTTATTTGAATAAGGTAGCTATATTACAACATGGCTGACTTGCGCGCTATTTCAACTTGACATAAATATTTACAATTTGAATAAGACTACCATGATACAATATGGCTACAACTTTTAACTTTATACGACACTCGAAAGAGGTGGCTAAAGCGGTAAGATATGAGACTCATAATTGCAAGATTCTAGGTTCGAATCCTGCGGCTTTAACCATCTCTCTATCCCATGTAATAAAGGTAAATAAAAACAATTTTTACATTTTACAAATATGTACAATGTTGGTTGTTATTATTATAATTAAAAGTAAAATTTTATTTATAAAAATACATACAATTTAATTTTACTACAATCTTTTATTTCCACACTTATAACCATTTAGTTATCATCAGAAGAACATGTGTTTTTATACTTTAATTCATTCCACAATGTATTGAAATCAATGGCATTTGTTTCTGGAGGGGTACAAAAGGATTTGGATTCAAAGCACTTATTACGCCACTCTAAAAGTTCATCTTGTAGTCTGTCGTATTTGATGACTTCTCTGTCTATGCAACCACTTGCCAAGTCCATCAATTGCGACCAATCTTTTTTATTTAGATACACTTGAGTGTTCTCACTCGTAATTCGTATATATCGTGCACAGGACACTGACAGAGTATGTTGCGAGTCACCACGTTCATGTACTTCATTCGTGGGTATATCACTTTTGAATGTAACCAGAATGAACCACTGTATTTCGTTTAACACTGCATGACCAGAAGAAGTTCCAATTTTCACTTGTGGTTTGAGCTCGTCATTATTGAGGTAGATGGAGACATACTTTGTCTCTTGCTCGTTGAGATAGTATGTGCGACGAAGCAAACCCATCATCTGGAAAGCGTTAATGATAAACAGGCTGAGGGGGGACTTTGCATATTGTAGACTAAGAAGGTAATATTTGAGCCACTGAGCTAATGAATAGTCTGTTCGCAATGCACAAACATATTTGGACTTGCTGTGACATGCAAACGTGCAGCTGATGGCAGGCAGAATAATGTCGGCAAGTTTAGGACAACCTATCTGGGTAATATCAATATCTGTCCGGTCGATAAGACCGGTAATAAAGTTTGTTTTCTGAGGTCCAAAGCAATCAATTGCAACAGCAGGTGTTACTTCGCGATGTACCACAGTTTCCAGCTCTGAATATGGAACATCACCATCAATCCAGTTACACTCATGGCCAATAGCCTGATTTATCCGAACATTAAACATAGGTACTTCTTCCCATCCGTACGGTCTCTTAAAGACATATGACGAGACCCTATTAATTTGAGTGACGGCAACTGCCAGCTCTTTAAAAACGATTTCATTATCCAACACTTCCAAGAAAGTGAAATCAATTACTATGAGTGACATTGTAGACTGATAAGTTTGAATGTACGTACCTTTATTTATATCTGCGATTTGCACGACTGCTGTTGCTTCTCCAACCGGCCGCAAGCAGGACACATTCCAAACTGAGCGCGAAACAATTGCACTGCTCTTTTATGATTGCAGGTGTAGCGAGGAGCTAAAATATGTTGAGAAATGACGTCATGGATAGTCCTCGGGCTTTGTAAAGACTGTAGAGACAACAGTAGTGTCCGCAGACATTCGGAGTTAAACCCTGTAGTCTATGGCGATTAAATGTCCAAGAAATTGAGTGGCGCTCTAGGTATGCCATGATTTCATACTTGAAAGGTGGTAGGCCGTACGAATAAAAATATTCGGCACACCCAGAATCGGAGAAACAAACAGCTACCCAATGCGAAGCGGGCATATTATGCTTATCAAGGTTAATGTATATTATTGACGGTTTTATAAGTGTGGATGGTAAAAGATCAATAGATTAAACCCCTTGAAAATATTTTACATGTTTTGTTAAAACTTTATAAATCTGAATGGAATTCATTCTACTGTAACTTTTCTAAAATAATCAATTTTAATTTGCCCTGGAAATTCAGCATACAAAATAAATATTATAGTTTCGAGCAGTGTGTTTTTAAAGAGTGCTTCATTGCAAACATTTCCTTACGAGGTAAGCTTATATGCTCCTCATCAGCCTCTCTGTCAGGTGTCAGGTCAAACCCTAGTATGTAAAAATCCTTTGTAAACATTTCTAGTGTAATCATACGAGCACGATCACCGTGATGATTACCAGTACTTGAACATGATGTTTCGTAAGCTCTTGTAGCGCCAAAGGGTGAAGAGGAATCCATTGTAAGTGGTTCCAAAGGATGTTGAACTCCATTTACATAGAGCACAAGATTTGTCATATCATAATGGTGAACGTGAAAGGGATTCGTACTGGCAGAAACAACAAATGCTGCATTTTTACTAAAACTATAAAAATCCGGTTTGGCACCGGCCCAAGGAATGCATTATTAATAGAAATTTTCTGAGTCCCAGAACTCGCTGTAAAGTCTTGATATGGGTATGCGTGACAGGACAGTGTGCTTTATGCTTCATAGCTAAAACATTAGCGTGAGCTAAGAGTAGAGTGGGTTTCAGTTCGACTTGCCTGATAAAGAGAGTAGCTTCTAAAGTTTTGATACGTACTTTTGTATCATCGGTAGGTGCCAATAAATAAAAAGCTTCTGGTGTACGAGTCAGTTTAATATTCATACCAACACAATTAATTAACATTTTATCGAAATTGAACAAGACGGAATGCAGCCGTCCACACAGCTCAAACGTCTGACTATTGCCAATGTATTTTAAACGCGTAGTAAAACCATTATTGTCTTTGAGTTCTTGAGAAGAATCAAGATACCAGAGGCTAGACACTAAATGTGTTCCAGAAGCATCAGAACCACAATTTAAAAGTTTTTCAAGGTAAGCTTTGTAATGATAGTTTGTCTCGTGAAGATTAACGGGTTTGTCGTTTAGCGAGACACTTAGAAAACTGAACATGGAATGCAAAAGATTATTAACGCAACCTGCTATGTTTGACTCTGCACTACTTAAATCTGATCCATCAGATTTCACTAGTTTGATGCGTAACAGAATTTAAATCAATCAGCTGGCGCTAAAGATTTATATGTAACGGTGTGACTGTTTACGATAGATGTTTGTATTCTGCGTATTAGAAAAATGTCAAGCCCCGATTTTAAACACTCCATTACCACTTCTCTGTGAAAGTATCCTTAACCTTTCTGTTTACTTTGAGACTGAGCTTTTTTTGACTTGCGCTTTCTTTTTAAAGTAAGGCCAGCCCCAGTTATTTCTTTAATTTTTTGTTCGAGGTTATCTTTTACCTCCATAAATCGATTTTTTTAAATATCGCCTACAGGTTGTTTTGGCTCTTTATTGAGCGTGTCGGTTATTATATTGGAACCTGTTTTTAAAGCCTGTTTTCCGACCGCCTTTGTCCCTGAATACAACAACGGATTAACAAAACGAAAGTCCCCTGAAGAAGGACCCTATGCCGTTACCCCTCTGAACTGAAAAACGTGCCCTGTAAACAAGACCCACTTCACCGTCACCGCCGCTTTGATTAACATAGTATCGTGTATATCTATCCATTGTAATTCGTATACTGAGTTTTACTGCACAGAGGAATTTTTTAAGTGTAATGTTACAACGCAAGCGATATCCCTTTCTTCAAATAGCACATCCTCTGCATTTTTTGTAACTAAACGAATGGCAATGGACTCTATAAACGATTGTTCTACAGGTCTATACAAAGGAAAGTCAAATCTATGATATTCTGTACTCAAAAAAATGTAGAGTTGTTAAAAGTTTGACGTAAGAATGACCAACCAAATTTGGCTTTATAATATCTGTATACACATAAACAGGCTCTGGTGTAGTAAAATCGGGGTTATCGTTTAGTGATACAGTTATTCTAGAGGTATGACAATAAGCGGGGTTCATAATTGTTTCAGCTAAATCTTCAAGTCCATTATATTTACGGGCAGGAAAGTGAGATACTATATGATTATCAATTTTAACAGAATTTACCCCGTAGCACGAATTAAACAATTGCGTACTCGGTTCTTCTTCTGTATATTTATTTAGGTACTGATTAAATATGCGCATAAACGTTTTCTTTTTAGACGGTTCTAACAAATGAGTAATATTTGTGAGAAGATCAAGCATAGATTCGTAGGCTTTTACAGGAAAAATGACCTGCTGCGAATCTAAACGGATTGTATTGTGTCGGAAACCTTTTTTGTAGCCATTAGGATACGATATTTCTACTAAACCGACTTCCCATTTGTTATGTTGCAACTCGAGCGGTGTGGCTAATTTAGTTGTAAAATTAGCTATTGTATTTGCCGGGTAATAACAACCGGAACTGTCTGATGGTAAGGTCACGTAAAAATTATCTATTATATTTTCTTAATATCGGACGCGTTTACCCAACTGTTAAAACTCTCGTCGTAACGTTTCCACTTGACAAGATGTTGTTTAATACAGTTTTTATAACGTGTGCGCACTATTTTATCTATTTGAAACGCGGTTCAGGTGATACAGTGACTTTAACAAGTTCATAGCTGTAAAATTGCCATTCGATACCACGATCTTGCAAGTCCGACAGTTCATAAACAGGTTGTGGTACGCGTGTAATAACTTTTACAACTTTAAATATTCTGTTGAAAATGTCTGTTCGTAGCCTTTAGCAAAAGCTACCTTCTGCTTCGTTATTCTTACAAGATCGCCAACTTTAAACTTGACGCGTCCGTGAGGAATTTTGGCCCGCAGGCTATTTACTTTTGCCATATGGAGTAAATATTCGAGGGAGACATTTTGCTTGGAGGCATGGCTATTGTAGAATGGACAGAGTTGTTGTAACTTGTTGGAAGGTTATTTATAACTTTCAAGTAACGGTAATGTTATTCGTAGTGAAATAATTATACATTTTCATTTTTAGAGTAGGATTAAATCGCTCAATAACAGCACCCTTTATATCAGGGTAGTGAGTAGTATAAAAATCGACTCCCTGACGTTTCAAGTACTGTTGGACAGTTGAATTAAAAAACCGTGCCTTTATCTGATTGTATGGTAATGGGCTTTCTATTTTGAAATAAAGTTGTTAAAGCCGCTGTGATTGACTTGCCGGTATTGTCCTTTAGAAGTACGCTCCAGGCATAACGCGAAAATATGTCTATTAAATTTAAGAGGTATTTGTATCTATCATTGTATCTCGACAAGGAACTTAAGACCGCAAGATCAATATCCCAAACATCGTCAATAGAGGTAACAGTATATGGATTTCGACGAAATCATTTGCCTACAGGTTTATGCAATGTGTACGTCTCTTGACGTGACAGCCATTCTTAGACATTTCTCTTATTAATTTTAGCGGCATTTACTAACTTTGCTGCTGAACTAAACCTCGCTGTATGTTTAGGATCGTAATAAATTTTATCTAACAACATTACACACATTCCCAAGGAACTTCTTTTGTCAGTAAAGAGTTTTGAAATAAGGCGCGTATACTTCATTCCTTAGTTCGCTTTGATCTTACCTGTGGGACTATAATTAACTCTGTGCGCATCAGACTGTAGGAGTATTTGCTTATATGTCTGTTTGTCTTGAAAAGTAACCACGTTTTAATCAGGTTTAGACTTTGTCAGTAATTCCCAGAGGCCCTGTGTTGCTATGTACTTTTTGTCATCTACAAACACGTGTTAATCGTTATATTTAAAACTGGAACTACTGATTTTAAAAGAACCATAAGTCTCATTTTAATACACACCAAACGTAGGATCGTGTGACAATCTGCGTATCAACACGTTATGAATGTACTTTGAATGCATTGGCTGAGAATTAGTTTCTAATTCAGAATCTAATTTTTCTGCTTTAATAAAAGGCCCGCTTTTACGTGTAGTTTCTATTATTGGAATGGGGAAAGGCTCCCGCTTAAGTTTTTCAGTTTTCAAGTAGGGGTCGTAATGCAAACGAACACTTGTCCATTTATTATAGCTATGATCTTTACTTTTTAATATTGTTTTAACAGGCGGTGGTGACGGTGTTCGACAGCGCATTCTCACAGTTCAGGGGTACTAAAATCATACGTTGTAACGCCATTTTTGTTAATTATTACCGCTAATTAGTGATCCTATAACACCTGAAAAAATGCTGGTAAGTAGAGGGAAAATAAACCCGCCTTTTTAAACTAAAAGTTTCCGTTTATTTTAAAACTAATCTTTGGGTTTACCAACGCACGTAAACGATTTTTATATTTACTTAATTTATCCTTATCCTCTTTAGTTAATTTATAATTGCCATTTAATGTGTTTATAGCACACTCAACAATGGCTTTAATTAAATCGTCTTCTGCAGATGTAAGTAACGCGCGTCTGGCCTGGAGTTTAGCGTATTTAAGTACGCGGAGAACGTGTAACTGTGACTTCAACCGGTTCATTACCTTCAACAGCCGCAAAAACTTCTGTATTTTCCCCAGGAAATATCTTTGTTCGAAATCTGAATAAACTGTTAATTGATAGCTTAAAGTCTAGAAACAGATAGGAGTGTGGATCTTTACAGACGTCTAAATATGTGTTATAAAAACAGGCAATATTTTAAGGGTAAACCTGCCGGGCCACGTGCACAATTTGTGACTTATCTCTGGGGTTCTTGAAAACAACTATATACTTCCTGTTCAATGAAATATCACGTGACGACGGACCTTGGTGAAACATGTTCTGTGTAAATAAAACTAAACTGATGTTACGATGATGCGATTCTTTGGTAAATAACTGACTAACTTTTGTAGAATAAGCAGAGTCCATTAAATCATCCAGCACTATAAGCGTAGGTACATTTTCATGGTTTTAAAAGTCCGGTACGCCTTTAACAAATGTCACGTTTTTTAGATGATGAGGGGCATTATTTTCACTGTGACACCACACAATATTTGTAAACACAAAGTCACAAAGCTGCTCCCAGCACTCTAACAGTCTAATTACAAATGTTGATTTACCACAACTACTAGGACCTGCAACAATTAGTGTAAATGGATGTTGCAGCTTCAACGTCATACTATGAAATGAATTTGATGTGTAAGGACACCTCTATTTATACATACAGAAATAAATAAATATACAAATAAACAAATAAATAAATAATATATATATAATAGTATCCATATGGTAAAGAGTCAAAGGTTTCCGTAAGCCGGCGCTTCTTAAAAACAACATTGTACTCTTTCGTTTTCTGCTCTGACACTACTATGCCACCATGTTTCCTTTTGATCTTCTTTGGATTGTGAACAT
>Ga0268261_10002551_pt1 | contig 13078 bp, 7 predicted proteins | sample TergutNc150P1_FD_190353 | JGI IMG/M metagenome (GOLD analysis project Ga0268261, IMG submission 190353) | Nasutitermes corniger P1 segment gut microbial community from laboratory colony in Florida, USA - Nc150 P1 (SPAdes) (version 2) | ecosystem: Host-associated > Arthropoda: Insects > Digestive... | reverse complement strand
CCTTATACCACTTGAACACTTGTGATCTCGACAAAGCATGCTCCCCATAGGCCTGTTTCAGTTTATTGAAAGTTTCAATGCCGGTTTCCCCAAGTTTGACACAAAACTTGATTGCACATCATTGCTCGAAATTGCGCTCTTCCATTTCCGTGACACACACACAAAAACTGCTTTACAAGAAACCGCACTAAAATTAGCATGTTGATGCTAGCGAGTTGAAACTCATACTAGAAGTCTATGAGACTCTTATCTAACCTTCATGTGAAGGGCAAGCCCGCAGTATTGCCAGATGGTGCGATACGCAGGCAGTCTCATTACTTTATTTACAGACCTCGTATTGTACTTCAGTTTCAGAGTTACACAAAGATGAAAAATGATTTTATATATACTTTGATATAATGACAATTAGTATATAATTATTGATTATATATGGAAGGAAACACAAACTACAGCAGAGCTATTTCCCCAGAGAAATGTCTTAAAATTGCTGTAAGGTATGAAAGTTACAGGTTTTTAGTTTAGTTTTGCACTTCACATAACTTATGTAGCTAATGGCTCAGGAAAAATGTCAAATGTAGTAACAGAACAATTTAACACCTTACTAAAACATGCACTGTATGCTTATAAATAATCCCCAGTGTCAAACAGAGAGATCACAATTGTGAAATAAGTGAAAGAATGTAATCTTCCTCCATTCATCAATGTCTGTGCAATTCTTATTTGAACTGCTACATGCCTCTGAGCAGAAAATTATTTCAAAATTTATGCATATCCAAGAAATGAGTGTTCTGTTGCATCCAATAAAAAGTCTGTTCCAAAAAATCATACATTTCTTCTCTTCCTGCATTACCTTCATGTCTTCTGCTTTTCTTTTCTTTCTTTTCTTTCTCTTGTTCTTGGACAGCAACTTTCACAGACCTTTGTGGCTGACTGCACTGAACTCCGGTCTTCGTTGATTTGAAGATTCAGACAACTGGGGGACTTTGGACTGGTTACTGTCACATTTAACCCTACCAGCTTCATTTATATCTCAGTAATATTTTAGTAAGTCCTGTTACAATAAAAATAACGGTGCAGTTTTCCTATAAATTTTATGAGGAATCATAACATTGTCTTACTGAGCATTTTAATTGATCTTGATACTAATAGCAATGCTGCCCATGCTTTACCCAGCTTAATTTTATAATGTGTCCCATCCTGTATCTAACTGTTTCCACGATACTAATACAAAATTTTCCAGAAATTGTATCAAGGACATACGAATGAATCTCAGCTTTGGTCCTATAATGTCATCCTTTTATTTCATAACACTGCTCTTTCCTTCTAACAGAATACATGTCACATACTGTCATCACTAGAACTCAACCCCAGGTCACCTTTTTTGTGGCTTGCACCTTTAGAAAAAACCATCCATGTTGCAAGGCTTCAACATTCAAAGCTAAAAGCAAATTATCCCAGCCATTCTAGAGATATGACAATATATTACATATTGCACACACACTTTCATACAAGGTAATCAGTTAGCAATGTACTGGTGAGACAATCACTACCTAAAGTTACTACATTTGATAGAGGTTCCTTGTTCCTTGTGTTACCTATTCAACAATTTGTCACAGCTTTGTGTATGTTTATGACAGTTGCTGTAATATATAACAAGTGCAGAAAAATGGAAAAATCTGCAACCAACATACATGCCTAAACCCATGAGGGAAATGTGGATGGAGCAGCTCAATGCACATTTACCTTCTTCTCCCAGTTTCCAGGCCAAGATTAGCAAGACACAAAGTAGGATACAGAAAGGTCACAGTAACACAACAACTGAGTGGTCCACAGACTATGCACTGCCAAACTGCAACATGAGAATGAGTAAGATGGCAACTGGTACGCACATACAACTATCAGTTGACTCATTTCACACATTCAGTATCATGCAGAATCATACAAAACATTCTATGGACTAACTGGGATCAGTTCATTATTCTATGGAATAATTAGGTGAAGTGCTGAATAGTTTATCATTATGAACTTCAACTGTAACTCCGTTAGTTTATGAAATAACTAGGTATTTCATGAAATAATGGATTTCCAACAAGTGGTAACACGAACATTCACAAAACACCACTCTGTGATTCAATGACAGCATTATACCTTTATCTGCCATGTACTACCTCCTATCAAGTTTGCAACTTCACATAAAAAACATTGACAAAAACATAAGAAAAACATTCTAATATGGTAAAATTAATCATCTAACCATCTGTGACTATAATGCTGATCTTCTGTGTTATGATTTCATGTAGTCCAGCACAAGCATGTTTCTGAAAAAAAAGTACTCCCTCCACCTTCACAGCTGAAGTCAGCCACATTGGGAAAGCAGTTTGTTATAGTGAAACAGGTGAAAGGAGACTATGGAATACAGGCGTGGTTAATCTTAGCCATAAATAAAGAGAAGGAAGCAGATGCCCAGATGGGTCAACAAGAACAACAGGTCCTGAAAAGGGCAAATTCTCCAGGCCAGAAGCAACAGCACAAACTATCTTTTGGCAGGCCAAAAAAAGACAAGTACATGCTCTTTTGCAGGGTTGAAGAAGAACATTAACAACATGGATACAAGTTTCTACATTCTCCCAGCAAGATGGATGAAGCACCCATTTTTCTGCAATATTGTGTGGCATAACTGGGTATTCAGTTCCCCACATATCAAGACACCACAGTCGTCTCACCTTCAAACGTCAAATGACCAAGAAGGATGCCCAAGAACAGGTGGATGCATGAATACATACAGAGATGGGGTAACTGGTGAGCGGCTTACTGTATGGAAGCAGTCTGTTGCTATAAAATACTGCTATCCACCCACCAGACTACACCATGTCATAACACTGAAGACAATAATAAAAACCTTCACCACTCAGAAAACCTCTAATGTCATATACCTGTACTCAGTTCCATAATTTCTTGGTGCAGCAGACTAATCAACTGAATTACCCTTCAAAAATTTACAATCAAATAAAACTTCATCACATTCAACGCAACAGTATCATATTAAATGTACCAGGTCTAGCATATAATGCAGTAAAGTGTTAATAAACAGTCAATGTGGAGTACAATATATAAAACTTACTTGGTAGCCATTGTAATGAAACACGGCATCAACAAAGTGTTCAGACATTATATTTTTGTTTTTAACCACAAGGCAGTCTCGAAAACAATGGGCAGTAAGATCTACCACCATCTCATCAGAGTCACACAGCATGCTTAACAGATGGAAGAACATGGCACCACGGAATTTTATATAGTCGCCCTGGAGGAGCTCCATAAGACACGTCAGTGTTGTGAGTCGCACATCCACAGTCTCATCCTTCAGACAAAGCCACAGGCTCAGCAGATGAGGTTCCATCATCACTGCATATCTGATACATCATAAAACAGGACATTCTGGAAATTTATTTTGGCAGGGGCAAGAGATTTTTCTCTCCTCCAAAACATCATGACTGGCTCTCAGAACCATCCAGCCTTATATTCAATGAGTAACAGGGACTCCTTCCCATGGGAATGTAGTGGCCAGGGCATGAGGCTGACCACTCACCCCAAATAGTGGTGAGGTTAGGAATGAGTACAGCTGTACCTCTATTCCCACTGTATGCCTCCAGGGTGCATAGAGGGACAAATTTGCCTTATCTTACTTCCTTTCTTTTAAACACATTAAAACATGTAAGAAGACAGGCATGACTCAGTAAGTAACAATTATAAATTTCAACAGTCCTTTCATGCAAAATGTGTAGCACTAATCATAAGTAAATTAGACACAATATATAAATACTGCTACAATCTCATGTTTATGAAGTTTTTATGCCTAGATCCAGCAGTTCATTAGTTCTTGCTACCAGTTAGAAAGCTAAATTTAAATTTCATCAGGCTACTTTATTGCTGTTACACATTCCACAAAATACCCTTAATGGAGGCAGCAATTCTTTGTAAGGATTAAAATTTTAGGGCTTAACACTCTTAATTGGCACCAGTACCCCAACAAATATGCATGGCAGTTTTTATAGTCAATCATGCTAGAGAATTATAATGTACAATTAAGTAGCCTAGAATACTGCCTACAATAAGTTTTATATAAAATCATAAAACACGAAAGCAATACAGGGAAAAGTGACAGACAGAGCTAGAATTATATTCAAGATCCAACAAGCATAAAACATCTATTACTTAATGATCCAAACTGGATACCATCCCATAACTGTAGACAATATTTTTAGTAATAAATAAACTTCTTGCACTTCTTCTTTATGACTAAAAAATATTATCTACAGTAATAGGACAGGATGCAATTTGGATCATAACGTAATAGATGTTTGTAGAACAAGCAACCATCTGGAAAGGACACAACTGTAGTCAACAAAAACTACTATTATTTTATGAAGATTGATAATCATTGAAACATTATATTGTTATTTTATAACACTTTAAATATTGTAAATTTTAACTATAATCTGTACATCTGATATGAATAAGCATTGTACGACTATCTCACCACTACAAGTTTTGGCAGCATAGGTGTAAGCTCCCTGATGATGGCAGTTAAGACAAACCAAGTATGAGCTAATTAGGAGTGTAAACCATAATAGTAGAATTGTGCATTTGTTGTTAGTGAAAAAGTGTGTTAATAAATTCACAATGCGCAAAGGAACAATAAATCAGCTCAAAATGTTCTCACTACAGCATATTTTTTAATAATTTACTGTCTGCTCACATATTATGATCGAATTAACTCACCGTACACATAAATCTCTGAGCACATGTATAATGTTTATAACTGTGGGCAAATCTTGTGATAACTTAAGCAGCTTCAAAAGTGGCCTTATCAACTGCTTTGCCCACATCTGGTTCAGCAAACACAACTTTCCCACAGTTAGAACAGCCAGTGCTTTGGACACCGGATCCCTGGTTACATCTCTCACACCTGTGTAAACATCTGGTTGTTTATAATAAAGGAATTAAGTGAACAAACGACACAGACAGTTACACAACAACTAAATGTCAGGAGAAAAATGCAATCTGTAAGTAATAGAGCAAGTGACCAATGCTGCAGAGCAACCCACCCACTCTGCAGCGCACTGCCAGTGACAAAAAATACTCTCTGTACAAGGACTGTTTCAAAGGTGTGTGAAACTTTACTGTTACTCTGACAAAAGACCTTCAACTAAAGACATGAACAAAGAACTAACAGTATTTAAATCTTAATAAAATTAAACAGTAAAATAATGGAAAAAAACACTCAATGAGCAACTTCACAATTTGTTTGCTTCATATATTTTTGGAATGAAATTTTAGACAATAGGACAAGCACGCATGGGCAAATCCAGCAGTTGCACAAAACTTGACTGACAACTGAAAAAAATCTTTTGACAGACATAGGCATAACTGAGTTGATAATAGGAACTTCAGATAAACACAATGTAAACACATGATCTATACTGAACTTAATATGGACCGAGTGGAAACAGTGGGCACTCCTGACACTGGTGTGGAACCTCTAAGTATCGCAAAAACTCATAAATTGTGGTCAGCTGTACAACTAACAACTACAGAAGCTAGAAACTGAACAATGCATTGACACATAATGTATACCATAATAAAGTGTTTCCACTTCATCATATCATCATATCCCTGAATGCAGCAGCAATACCAAAGCTGAATCACATATGAAGCCAGTGGCTGTCAAGAATTCCAAATCTGTTTTTCCCATGCACATCAATCTTATAACATACAATCTTCTGAAAGTTCTCTAAATTCACAGACAATTCAGGTTTCCTTTGCAACAAGACTCCCATGACAGTTATTGTGCTCAGAGACATGATATATTACAGCAGAGTCCAGTTAATTGGGCAATCAGTTAATTGGGGCAGCCATTTACTTGGAACAAATTTTAAAGAACAAAAAGTCTAGAAAATTAACCAGAACTTGCTTTATTTGGGACATCATGTTGTTTAATTTGGACTGTGACTGCACATCACCTAGCAATCACAAAGTATTCACATTCATATTCAGACACTGTAGCAGTTCTAATTGATTTTCCAAAATTTGAGATCTCTGCCTTATTTGCACTCATATTTATACTCACTCCCATTTCGTTGTGCCATAGTATAAATATTTACTCAAATTGGTTAAGGGAATAATTTGTTACTTGTTCGAGTACCTGCTGTATATACTTTCTGTGTAATAAATCTCTTTAAAAAAATCTCTGCCAAGATGCCATTGAAATATTTGACACTAGCTAACAGAACTTGACCAAATCATCAGCCAGCCGCCTAGCACCAGTCATGGACGGCTAGCAGAAGTAACTGGAGTCTCGAAACATGTTATACAGCAGCAAGAAAAACTAAAAGAGAAATGGGTATTATGTGAAGGGAAACAAGGAACATCTCAACCCAAAAGCATGACAGCAAGGATCCAGGAGTGATGGGTACCTCAATCAGTGGTTCTGCATCATAAATGGACAAGGTATGCACGTCAGTGACCCAATGCTGAAGAGTGAGTCAAGGGAATTTACTAAAAAGCTGGGTCACCTAGTTTTCAAAGCAACACATAGTTGGTTGGTTACATTATAAGGGCCCAGGCATTTGAATCACACATTGCATAAACAAGCAGATATGGAGATACATGGAGTTTTGTTTTAATTTCTGCCACAAAAATGTACTGCAGTCTATGGAAGATAAAAGGAAAAATCACAATATTATATGTCGCATTCATGTTAAGGTCCAGAAAAGCAATCCCTACTTAAAGAAAAGATGTCTGAAAGTCAAAGTCTGCTCTTACCACTTGCATCTGAAATGCAGAGAAACTGCAGAAGAAGCTGAAACGTTTTCTCACTGACACATGTTTGGTCATACAAGGCAACTTCTCCCAAAGTGTGCAGGTGGCAAAGAAACTGATCTTTGTCAAATGCCTTTGTTGAATCAGGTTTAAATGTATCCTCCAGGTATATTTGTGACCTCTGTAAAATGGCCAGTACATTTGAGTGCACAGTGCAGTTCACTGCTCTATTTACTTATCACAAAACAAAAAAACTATAGTGAACCAATATGGCAGACATAAATGTAATTCATATCTAGTAGCCTTATGTGATCCATGATCCATGCATTATTCAGATATACACAATAATGGTACCAATAAATGCATGCAAGTATGCTGAAATTAGTTTACATACACACTGTATATATATATATATATATATATATATATATATATATATATATATATATATATATATATATATGTATGTATGTATGTATGTATGTATATAAACTAATTTCAATATAGACTACTTGTGTGCATTTGTTGATACCATTATTGAATATATATTATCTAGTAATTTCTTTCTACATGAAACACACACAGAAGAAAATTAAAATAATGGACATACACTCTCTTTATGCAGAGTTCACATATCTTACCTGCAAGAGTTCACCAATCCAGGTCCTAACTTTCTTTGCAGCCTGCTTCTTTGACTCTACCAAATGATATGTAAGCTCAATAGCTATCTCCACATTCAGTCGGATCAGCTCCCGCTGTACAGTGAATTTAGACAAACTGTCCACTAACTGATTAAGCATATTCTTCTGCACATGGTGAGGAAGGTAACCACAACATGACAGCAGCACTTCCAGGACAATCACCAGTAGGGACACTGATGCCTTGTATACAAAAAATAAAGCTCCAATAATATGACTCCTTCCGGGTCACACATCATACTCTCCCATAAACCACTGTGACACTATATACACACATCTCTCATAAAAACAATAGCTACAAGATTAACCAAACCTATGGTAAAGAAACTGCATCAATTAGATTGAACCTCTGTACTCAGCACATACATCACTTTGGTCTACTAAATGGGATGGTGTGATGAAACACCAAGTCAAAACAGAAAAGCTACTTTTTGAGAAACGGTTTAAAATTTGATAAAATGTGGAAAATTAAAAACAATATTTAAACACACATTAAAAATACAACACACAGATCATGACCTTTTCCATTCCAGTACATTTACAACTTTGGTTCCTTTATTTATATTTCCAAAATGAAAAAGGATTGAGTGTTCATTGTTTAATATAAAAGTGGCAATGATTTGTTCCCATAGAGAGTTCAGTAATTATAATCTAAGATAATCACCACTTCAAGGCCTTCTGTGCATTGCCTCAAAAAATAATAACAAATTAATAGGATATGTAACCAAGTCAGATATGAGCAGGGTTCACAGCCCTTAAACCATTTTTGCTTAACACAGAGATATGAACAGTTCTGGATCTGATTATGGGTACAACTCATTTTGGCAACATTTGTAGGTTAACTCCATGTCACACAACACCATCTAAACACAACTGTAACAACCTGATAGCAACCAAAATAATAACATCAGTTGCATAAAATATAAATTTTTCATGAAATCTGCACTCTTCTGGAATTTTATCAGCACTGAATGGTAGTTTGTTACCAACATTCTGGGACAACCTTCAATGTTCATGCAGTCAACTGCTGGACCATTGAAGATGGGACCAACAGACTGTAGAGTGTGAATGCCACTCAGCCAATTTTCACAAAACACATGCTTCCTTGACAACCTTCTGCCAAAACTCCTCTGCAGAATTCATCAACATTCGACAGAATGATTAAGTCACTAATCTCAAACCACAGATAGACAGATGGACAAACATGGTAGCCATGTAAATTCTTTCTTTAACTTCATAAATTCTTTGTTTTGGAAAAGTTATGTGATGTGACCTAAAACATTTAGCACATCAGAATAGAATACATCAACTTCATTGGCAATAAACCACAGTAATATGCTTGAGTTTCTGCACTTTACAGTAGTTCACAAAATCTGTATTTCTGAGTATTTTAAGTCCCACACAAAACTTTAACGCTCCTCCTGTTCTATTCATTTCAAATCACAAAATGTGTACCCACATGTACATTCAGATGGTTCAGACAGTTACACTTCCAGCAAGACAGGCAATGTATGTACAACTAGGCATGTTTGTGCTACCATTGTTGCAGTAGAAAAGGAATAAGTATTACATATTCTGCATGTGTTTATAGTCTTACATATCCAGCATGCAACGCTCATTCTCCATGTTGTCATATGTGGCCTGTCTGCCTCTAGAACATATTCCCACATTATTTCATAAACGGCATGATTTTTTAAAAAAAGTTATTGAATATAATATGTGTGTTTTGATTTTCTATACAAACTTTATCTGAAACATCTCTCATTTTATGACAAATTGAGCAAGATATGATCAAAAATGTATATTGTTCTTCATGTACAGTAGCCATTATTCTTGTCAGATTTTAATAAAACTTGAATTTTCTAGACAGATTTTTGAAAAATATCCAATACTGAATTTCATGCAAATCTGTCCTGTGGGCACTGCAGTGTTCCACGTGAAAGGACGGACAGATATAATGAAGCTAACAGTCACCTTGCACAATACTGCAAATGCACCTACTAAAAAAATAACTTCTGCCACGAGACTCAGTTGTAATTAATCATCTCAGACTCAAATTTTCCAGACCTCTGTATGTTGGACTCCACTTACTGTCTGTACTTACCTCATGTGAAACAACATTTCTTTGATAATACTCAACAACAAACAAAGGTTTCTTGAATTGCATCTGTGTAGATAAACAGTAGAGAACAATCCATGCGGGAACATTATTTTCAGTGCCCACGTGAGTGCACACGTCCTGTACCAAACCATTTCTAAGGCAAAAAAAAAAACAGGCCATATCAAAAAGCAGGTTAAAATACAACTGATTTAATAATATAAAAACTGTATTATTTTTAGATTTCAGTTTCAATATGCTCACAGTCATGATTGAAATTCTGGACACTGTCCGTCCATCAGCACAAGCTAAAGAACTGACAATGCACCAGAAGCTGGATGTTTCTCTGTCTTCTGGTCGAAAAAGGAAAGAAAAGGGCCTACTCTGATGGACCTATCAGAAACAGCTAAACACAATCCCTCCCTAGTGACTGAGACTATATCTTTAAAATGAGCCCATCAGCATGGGTTCTCTCCTTTCATCAACTGAAGGATGCATATTCTGCCTCTCAAACACTGTGAGTCTTTTAGATGCCATCACTAAACAGCATCCAAAATGTCAGTCATACATATGGCCATATACCACCATAGCTGAATATCTGATATACTGGTTACAGAAATTACAACACTGAACCTTCAAACACAAATTAAGGGCAAAATTAACAGCAAGAATTTCTTTCCAGTACTTTCATCTCAGTAGACAGGTTTAGACACACATTTAAATAGACAGACATATTAACAAGTATACAATTTAGTTCTCTATTTCTGTCCATAATTTTTACTTGTACAGACTTCCATTAAAAGTTTTCAGCACAATCTCACTCCTGCACAATGTAACATCTTACTTATTTTTAAAGTATACAAACAGCACAAATCTTCAAACCAATTTCTACACGACAGTTCATTGGTTTTCAAGCAATGCTAAGTAAGGAAATTGGGAAAAAATGTAATTCCATTTATTTAATAATTGATTTAATCCAATTCCTGGCAAGGGCAAAAGATACTTCTCCTTATCAAAGAATGCAGAATGCTCTGGGTCCCACAAAGACTCCTATTCAAGGTGTTCTGACCACTCTTTCTTCAGGGTAAAAGGGCCAAGGAATGAGGCTAATCACTTACCTCTATCAACTACTCAGGTTCAGAATGCATAGAGCTGTACCATCACTCTCCCATACAAGGTCTGATCAAAAAGTTTCAAGACTTTGTGAGTTAAAATTAAAATTTATTGATAATGGCTAAAAATATCTAATAATTTTCAAAATGCTCACCTTGTGAGCTGACACACTGCTTCCAGCAGTCCTGCCACTGCTGGAAACATTTTTTTGAAAGAGTCTTTTGGAATGGTGTTCAGCGTACTCATCGCATTCTTCTTAATTGCATCAATGTCTTCAAATCTCTTCCCTTTCATCACTGATTTTAATTGGGGGAATAACCAGAAGTCACACGGAGCCATGTCAGGGGAGAAGGGTGGTTGCTGAACGACAGGAATGCCATGACTTGCCAAAAACACCTGGATGGAATGTGCTGTGTGCATTGTCATGATGTAGTGCCCAGGCCCCCGCCGCCCGTTTCTGTGGCCTCTTGCGAGAAACAGTAAGCCTCAGACACTTCAAAACTTGTAGATAAAACTGTTGGTTTACAGTTTGGCCTTGTAGAACATACTCATAATGAACAATGCCCTCCATATCAAAGAAAACAATGAGCATGACTTTCACTTTTGACCGCACCTGGCGCGCTTTCTTTGGCCTCTGGAAATCAGCAGACTTCCATTGCAAAGACTGACATTTCATCTCCAGGTCATACTCGCAGACCCACGTCTCGTCGGCCGTGATGATTTGCCCCATAAAGTTTTCATCTGACTCTGCTTCCTGCAGCATATTTGTTGGCACAGACAAGCACCATTCCTTCTGTTCGGTGGTGAGAATTCGTGGAACAAATTTTGCAGCAACACGCTGCATGTTCAAATCTTGCGTCAGTATGGCCTGGCAAGTTCCGTAAGGCAATCCAACCTCGACAGAGAGTTCACGGATTGTTAAGAGCCGATTTGCCCAGATCAGTTCTCGCACTCGCACAACACAGTTGTGTTTTGCTTGTCGTCACTCTGCCAGACTGCGGACTGTCATCAACTGAGTCTCGGCCTTCTTTAAATCTCGTGCCATTCGAAAATGCGAACACGGCTCAAACATTGCTCACCGAAGGCAGTTCTCAACATTTCAAATGTCTCTGCACCATTTCTTCCCAGTTTCACACAAAACTTGATGCACAGGCGCTGCTCTTGCTCTTCCGACATCCCGCACGGCACAAACAATAACAAGGCACAGGTACACAACTCTCTTCGACCGAAGCTCACAAAGAACTGAGAGGCACACTGGGACCAACCATTGTCCCAGGGAGAGAGGGAGTTCTAGGACACCACTCTGCAAACAGGGGTGTCCCGAAGTGTACCCACAGCCGAGTAAAAAAATCAACCTCGGAACGTTTTGATCAGACCTTGTATGTCATTCATGTCATGGTGCTAACTAATCTTTATCAAATGGCATTTAAATTCCGTTTTCGTGCTGAGGGTACGGAATTTTCTCCGCGACGGCCCTTTAAATCACTGCGCGTTTGACAATAAACGTTTATAAATTATAAACCACAGGTGATGAAATAATGCAACAATCTGCACTGTGTTGCAAATAAATCAGAGATATTTCAGTTCAAACAAAGATTCAGTAGAAATGTTTAGTGCCTACATGCAGGAAGTTAATTTAAAAGTTTTATAATTTTCAATTTATTTTACTAGCGTTTCTGTTTCGGGACCGATGTAAGCACAGGAAATTTCAGCTTCAAGATTTGTGGAGTTGTGCCTTGGCGTGGTGGTGTCAGAAACATCATCTTACTTCACACACACACATCATACTTTCTCAACACTTCACTAAAAACTTTTCTCTTCACACAACCCTCTATTCACACACGACACCATCATGAACCGAGAATGACCTACGTTTCTTGAGTTTTGTTCCAGTATACCAACATACATCATCATTTCCAGTATGGTTTTTCATGGTGCGGAATCAAGAATTTCTACATTGTATTTCCTTACTCCCTCAAGGGAAGAGTAAAACAGGGATATTTCTGCGATTGTCTAAAAATGCACAAAATGCTACTGACCAAATAAATTATGGTGTCGCTCGATGCCTCTGTTCCTACACCCTGGCTGTCCCAAACCAGTTCAGATATCCAGCTCGGGGACAGACATCGCAGACTCCTGACTCAGAAATGAATATTCAGTCCGGCTTATTATTAGGAAGTTAGAACAAGTGGTAACGCTTTGAAATGCCATATTACGAGGTCCGTAAATAAAGTAATGAGACTGATTCAATATAACTCTGTACTTACTTTTAAACTACAAATCGAGTTTGTCCCCTTCAAAATAGTTCCCTTGGGAGGCTACACACCTCCGGAGACGTTGTTCCCACTCT
>Ga0268261_10002550_pt1 | contig 13078 bp, 10 predicted proteins | sample TergutNc150P1_FD_190353 | JGI IMG/M metagenome (GOLD analysis project Ga0268261, IMG submission 190353) | Nasutitermes corniger P1 segment gut microbial community from laboratory colony in Florida, USA - Nc150 P1 (SPAdes) (version 2) | ecosystem: Host-associated > Arthropoda: Insects >... | reverse complement strand
GTCATTGAGCTCCTGATGATGGGCGGGAAAACACCCGAAACATGTTGAGCTGTAAACAAACGTCAGGATAATAAACTGAAAAATTGTTGCATCAGGTTGGTGATTTATTTGAATTAAATGTAAAACTCTGGTGCCAAAAGGTTAATGGGCCAACAAGAGGATGTTCTTTACTTTTTCCTGCTGGCTGGGGCCTGAGCTTATTCCAGCAGCCATTCAGACCTGTAGACCTCAGCTCATCATTGGACTTATTTATAGTTACTATGCTATCATCTGTACCATACATTTCCCACATTCCCTGACACTAACAAAGGTTTCCGCTTGCATCCATGATGCTGCAGAATTTCACAGTGATTTTCTGGCTGAGCAGCTGTACAAATGTGTTGGCAGCGTTAGGTACTCAAATTACATATTCAGATTAGTAGAATCAAGATTATGTGGATGGCCTAAGGTATTTTCAAGGACAAGACCTTGGATTTCAGATGCAGTTTTCAAACCAGCCTCTACTGGCTTGGCCTTCCCCCTTCATTATGTCACCAAAGCCAGTTGACCATTGCTGTCTCATCTTCCAGACATGAACAGGCACTTCCATTGTTTTGAGGAAGAGGTCACAATGTACACCATAAATTTTTGTACTTCATGGAGAACTGGCCTTAATGCTTCCCCTGGTCATGTCTATATGTTTCTTCATTAAATAGAGTGTAAGTTCACTGACATGCTGTCTGGCCATAGCCATGCTCATTCCACCCTCCAGCTTATCCAGCACCTCCACTATGGGTTCTCCATCAGTACATACATTGCACTTTCCAGACACAAAAAGCGATAGCAACAGTTCTAAAAATTTTGAATATTGCAAATTATTGTACAAGATCTAGAAAAAGTACCTACTGAGTGAGACAGGATGGCATATGTTATGTTTTGTGGAATACTCAACATTACTACAAACAAGCATGTATCTGACACCACAATGCATAAGGGTTGTCACAATAATTCCGTGAATAAGCAAAACTGCATTGCACAAATCCGTCAACAAGAAGGGTCTGCCCTATATACAAAAAACTGGAATATGTTAAGTCGTATTTTATTTGTAACCATATGCTGAGACAGTGATATGACAGTACCTCCAGCATCAGCACAAACATTACAAGAGATTAAAAATGCTTTCACATTATAGTAATAAAATCTTGAAAAGACGTTAAGACTTCTTAATTTACGTGCGTAACCTAAGTAAAGATTCTGATAAAGTGGTGGCATGAACTGACACTACATTTATTAAATTCTCATTGTCCAAAACCATGTCCAGAATGTGCATCAGCTTATATCACACTATACATGCCACTTTAATTATCCAGTAAGTCTGTCTCCAAGGTCCCGCCATGTAACTACTCGGATTTGTCCGTTGAGCATTCCAAGTGCAATCACCATGTCATGAGGTTTCAGAAGTTCTAGTCCATCAAGCCATCTTGTTTCCCCAACGACTACCTGTGCCAGATCTGGTGTTGTGGAACTGGAAGTAAAGAAATCTAGTTGGCCATAACTGTAAGTAAGAAACTATATCCAATACAAAGTCAAAACTGAAAATTAAAGAATTATGGTATATTCTGGATAAATTGTTCATTATGGAGTCAGAGAATGTGTTAAATGAAAGTGTCTTACATATAACACAAGACATCCATATATAACAAAATGAAATGTAGCAGTCTATACCAATAATGTAACACTCAAATTTGCATTTCTTGTTACACCAATTACTATCGCTGTATACTGAATGTTAATCCATTCTGCTAAGACTATATATATATATATATGTGTGTGTGTGTATGTAACTGAGACTATGACAATTACATGCTGAGGTATCCTGTTACCAAAACCTATACTATAGCCTGTGGCAACATCCTTGTAACATAGAATCTTTGGTTTTTGCTACATCTTCATAACAATTCACAGGGAATATTTCATATTGCCACACTCAGCACTGCAGAGCATGCAGGGTAATCAGGTGCCATCACCAACAATGTTACCTGCTCTACAGTGAGCCATCTGGCGATGAAGAAATTACTCTCTGTACAACTAAATTTCATACTGTAATGTAATTTAAACTGTTGACACTTGTGTTATGACCTGTACAAATTTATTATATCTATTTTTTCAGTGTTCTTATAATCAATCCCCCTCCCATGTTAAGTCCTGGTTATCATGTGTGGGGCCTGTATAAAATGTACAGCATCACACAATAATCTACATGGCTGCTCTCCTAAATTATCTCTGTATTATTTAATATAAAAAATCATTCTACAAACATTACCTTTTACCCTTAGCACATTTGAACACATAATGAAACTCCAAAAGACAGTGTAAACTACTGCAGTTTATAGTTTTCTAGAAAATTACATCCCACTAAGGCTTCAGATTTTCCGTATACAGTGGTTTTTGTTACAATAAGCTTTTAATGTACTTGCAAGCATACATATTGCACGTTGTACACTCACAAGAGATTGTAAACAAAACCACAACTTGTAACTGACAAACTGCTCTTGACATTACCTGGAATGTGGCAAATGACAGCCTCCAATCACATTGCCACTTGACACCTCTATCACTAATAGGTTGTATTTATTTGTATGACTGTGGGGCAGCAGAATCAGTGCAAATTTCTCTCCTATAGCCAAGAGTTTCCTTACTTTTCGTTTCAAGTACACTTCACATACTCGTGTCCTTGTAGCCAAACTTTCCAGCACAATTTCAGCATTACCATCTTCATCATCTTTCACCATTGACTGTTTTACATAAGACACTTTTCCATTCTGCACATAACAACCAGGTGTGTAAAAATTGTGCACTGGATTTAATGGAATTTCTATGACAGACGTTTCAACTTCATTTATATCTCCATACATATTGCCATCTTTAGATTCGCTGGGCCATGAGAATATTCTAACATGGTCTTTAGTTTTTGTAAGCAGTGAATGTTTCCCTTGGTACAAAGTTCTACTATTAAAACAACCCAGTGTTGGCAACAAAGTCACTTGAATCACCCAATGACTATGACATGTGAGCGTTTTAACAAGACTTCCAGTGCTGAGACACCAGACTTTTGCCATAAAATCTGTAGCACCACTCAATATAAGATCTATATCTATACTCAGGCTTATAGACATGATGACACCAGTGTGCCCATAATATTCCTGGCAGAGAGTGGCTTGACAAGTATCTTTACAGATGTCCAGATTCCAAACCGTGATATGGCCAGAACTATGGCCAAACACTAACATCTTAGCATCCTGCACTTTCAAGCAAGATATTCTTTTGGGCACTGAGAACAGTCCAATTAGCTCATAGTCATCTGTACGCCATATACCAACTTGATCATCAGCACCTATAAAAGAAAAACAACCGAATTTTCATGAAAAAGCAAACTAATATCTGTTTCAATATACTATTTACAAATGACTGATGAAAACCTTACTTGCAATAAGAAATCCCCTGCAGTAATCCAAACCCGTAATTTGTTCTAAACTTAAATATGTTGCGTGAATATCTTGATGATGGAAAGCTGACCCAGTGCGAATTCCTTCAATCTCTTTGAGGGTAGATAAGCAAAGGGTTTTCCAATTAACAGTATCTTGTTTTATGGTACCAATTCCCACTTGGTAACATTTCCTACGCCACACTTCACTAAGTGATGATATTAACCTACAGCATAACAAATCAGGTTTTATTCATGATATGCAATATGAAGTGGTGTATTCTAGTTACATACTTTTGTTGTGTAATATATTGTTCCCCCCCAATTATAACGCATAATTTATATATTAACTTTATACACACCCATTCCATTCTTTACTAACACAGCAAGCTGTTACCAATGACTTGGTATCAATGTAATGGCAGATTTGTTCCAAAAGTTCAGTTGGTAGTGAAATAAGAATGTCTTGGTACAGAATGCCTGAAATATGTTTTGAGATATTGTAACGTTGGTTAGGAGTGCACTGCTGTAGAAGGGTATGGAAGGTTGTTAACTGCAGTTCCGGGGACAGGCCTTTAAATGCTCCTGACACTTTGTCGAGCCATTTGTGAAACTTGGCTTTCTCCTCTGAAAATATGAAATACATTTGGTACTTGACGCTTAAAGTAATACTAAAGTACTTTTCAAGTACAATGAATGCGCGTAACTGGTATGAATAGCTCAGGGCACAACCCACTTATACGAAGTTACAAACTACATTTCTAACACCAGACTAGCAAATGTAAAATGTAAACTGGCCATTTACGTTTGTTTCTAACTGCTGAAGATTCCGATTTTTCCATCTCTCGGTTTCGGAACACTAAAATGTAGCAGTTGGCACACATAAAATATGCATTTTTACAGGAACTGTTATTTCAAACATTCGTTTCTAATTCCTCAGTTCTCTTATATTCATAAACGTGAACTTTTAAACGTACAGTACGTTCCTCGAATGGCAACTCTTTACAGGCACAACTTAGAATGACCCTGTTAAAGATATTCGACACAACTTAGAAAGACTCTGTTAAAGATATTCGACCATACAACAGCTCGTCGCATGTATTCTGCAAATGTTATTATTTCAATCACAGGTTATTTAAGGCCGGTTTAGAACACTAACATGCATGAAAGCTACCGCATGAAAACCATTGACGAATGGGGCGGTGACTACACAGCCACGGATATCGTAAAAGAAATGGTGGTACTGTGAACAGAGGGACAATTACGGAAGCATGTACGTGGCAGCTCACTTCTGATCCATGACTTACTGTTTCATAGCAAACCAATGACACGGTTATGGTATACCGTAGTTCCATAAGATGGTCTGTGTGGTTGATAGATTGTAACTGGGTTTGGAATTGGAAGCGCTTAACGCATAGCTTTCTACCTTGACAAGCTTAGAGTGTCTAGTAACAATGAATGTGGTATCAGCAGTTAAAATGTACGTAACTCGAATGGCAGAAGAAAGCGGCCCAGGAATGAAAGTGCTGCTGATGGACAAACAAACCGTAAGTATTTGTATTCCAAGGTTTTCCACGGTTTGTGTTGTGTGTACTTTCACAGCCCTTCATTGAACGTCATAGGGAAATGATAGTTATTAATTTTCGTCCTCAGAACTGTACAATTTTATTAAAGTATAACTAATTGCATAATCATTTTAAAATTGGCGACATGTTTCGACCATGTGGGTCATCTTCAGGCCTGCATTTGCTGCAGAAATTTAAATTTGGATTTGCAAACGATTGAAAATTACGAGTGAATTTTCATGTGATTGAGATCTCAATCAAATGTTGTAGGATATAGCATAGAAAAAGCTACATGTATTAATACTATATACTTGTATATAATGATAACATTCCGTCCAGTAGGTTGTTGATTGTTGTTGGTGGGTGGTGTACGAAAAAACTTGATATATGTTGTAGTTTAAAATTTAACTCTGCATAGCTACGAGTCATAGGCAGCTTGTCCATAACTACCATATGTTTCATATTTTTGTGTTTTTTATTGTAGTTCTCTGGGTGTAAGTTATTGAACTGTTGATTACTGGCGATGTAGCATAATGTTGTGTTACATGTTATTTGGTTATGTATGTTAGGTTCACAATATTGTGTGGTAAGTCCATGTTTCCGTCCACCCACTTTCAGCTGAGGAACATTACTCAAGGGGAGAATTTGTTGGTGTCTTATCTAGAATTTTACTGCACAACAGTTTTAGTGTGATGAATGTTTATGCTTAGTTTTAAAGTGTGTGTTGCGGTATGGGTGTCATGCAACATTCCAGGTTCATTTTGGGCACTGTACATCATGTATGTCAGATTAGGCTCGTATTAAGGTAGGTCATACCTAGCTGGCTTAGATGGGTTGGGGATCACATCTTGTGTATAATATTTTCATTTTGGATGAAAGTTTTTTCCTCGAATTTTGAGGTCTGATATATGACCTTTTCTGGGGGATTCGCATTTGTCATTGGTGCATATCAAAGTGTGGTGGAGTGCCATCAGATTTATATACCCTAGCCTTACTTGACTAATTTTTGTGATGACACTTGAACCAACCCAGTTCATAAGGAACCAAAATTTTCTTCTTGGTGTTGTAGTGTGATTCATATACTTGATATCCACTCAGTTTCTAAAACTTTGATGGCATTGTATCAATCCATGTGTAATGGATATGAACTTCATTACAGACTAGTATTGTGAGCATGGTATATGGGCAGTCAGAAATCTTGCAGAAGGAGGTATATCTGTTTGAGAGGATTGACTCAGGTGGACAGCATGAAAGTATGAAGCATCTCAAATGTATTACATTCTTAAGACCAACCAAAGAGAATGTTGCTCTTCTCTCCCGGGAATTGCGATATCCAAGATATGGAGTGTATTATATATGTAAGTTTAAACCAGCTTATTTATTTTAATGTTGAAGATTGTGGTTGTTTGGGATATGATCCTGTGTAGTCTGGTGTAAAGTCACTGTTACAGAGGAACCTGTTTCTACCATATTCAGGGTATCTGATCACAGCAGATTACACAGTGTCATGTCCTAGAAGGTTGTAATCTTCTTAGTCACTGCTATGAGAACATCAGATTTCACGAATTTTTATTGAGTTCACATAATTTTTTGATCCAGAAAGTGAGACTTGGTATCTCCTTAATTAGTTTCCTTCAAGTGCAATTGTAGTTTGAAGATTCCAGTCTTCTTCTGGATTATGGCAATGTGTTGGTTGGTGTATGTAAGTATCGGTGGTTCCAAGAGTGGAGGCAGCAAGCTCTTCTAAAATTATGGTACTTGTATACCAGTATTCATTGTGTGATATCTTAGAAGATGGGAATCTTCGTCAAAATCACTCCGAGAACCTCAAATCAGACCAGTATAAGTGATTTCATAAACGTATTTCTAACTCAACTGATACAGGGGTGCATGAATCCCAGATGACTAAATTTTCTAAGGTTGCACTTGATAGTCTAGGGTCTTTGGTGTGGAACTTAATGTCACTCTTTTGGCATCCAGAATTTTGAGGTTCCTACTGTATATTTGGAAAATTTGTGTACCATTGAATTATATTACTTATTACTGATGCAGTGTTGCATACCACCCATGATGTGTTCACCACCTGTTAATGATTTATAAACACTGCATATACTAACATGCAAAGCCATCAAGTGTTGAAGTGTTTAAGGTATAATTTAGATTAACCCCAAGTCTCAGGAAATATTCATGTACTTTTGGTTTAGAAGTCTTCAGAAAGAAGCCATTCAGAGGCTGAGAAAGAGATGAGAGGTAATTTTAAGATGAATCATAAGGACCTAAACTTTGATGGTGGAAGGTGGATGGATGGACCTGTCATAAGATTGTGTCCAATGACTTGTGTTTTTTAAACATTGTTGATTTTGAGGTTATCATAGTTCATTTAAGTTAACAGGCTATTTAAGAATGCTGCATCTGCTTCTGATTGCTTATCATAGAATTAGCTAAGATGGCAATTTATATAAAAAAAAGAAAGGTTTTGAAAGATTTGTAAATGCAAAGAGCTTATAGAAGTATAACATCCAAGCACCTTTAAAGTTATTGCTTTGTCCCAGTGGCTTCATATAGTGACTATTGCACCTGGGCACATTATTATCAAGAAAATTCGCAAGGATTTCGAGTACCCTTTTTCACTGACCACATCAGAGCACTAACAAAGGGTTAGCATGTGTGGGGACCCACCTGGTTCAACAAGTTGCAAAGCAAAGTTGCGAAGACCAGAATTGCCCAGAGGCCTTACACAAAATTGGCCAAGTCAGCAGTCCACAGACTGTGTATAATAAGGCAGTCATATTGGCAGAATAAACTGTTACTTTGGTGATTGCCATCCTATTGTGCTTTTACTGTCTTTTACACTTGAAAACCTTCCTCCTTAGGGTTTTATACTTATTGATGTTAGAAGCTTGACTGGCTTTATGTTTCTTTGATGAGTGCCATTGTGTTATGCTTTTAGGATATGGGTATGCACTTTTTACATTTTAGTCGTTTTTTTTTTTTTTGCAAGCCTGATGATGATCCGGGTATAGGTTCGAAACATGTAGCTGCTTAACAGTTTGGTATATAGTAAAAGTTGTGTTTAGACTGACCTTGACTTGTATTGAGTGAGAATAAACTGTGCCTGGCACTCTCCAGTTATCCCAGCTGAGGTTGTTTGTGATTTTCTTTTTTAGCTGTAATGCGCGTGCCACGGTGTAATTAAAAGACACTGCATGACCCATGTCCCGCTCCCGCAGTCATGGAGGCCTTTGACTGAAGTAACTCCCTCACCTCCCTACTCCCCCAGGTTGCAGAGGCTTTATGCTTACATGTCTGAGCCATTCAGGATTTGAACCCCAAACACCCAGCCAACCGAAGTCCCTCCCTTTCTCAGCACAAAAAGACATACTGCTATTTGTAGCAGAAGTTTGCAGTATGACCACATCAGGGCCACCAGCCACAACAGGAAACCAGTTAGTGTAAGCACAGTCCCCGTGAGCGTTTGAAGGCATCCGTGTTGTAGCTCATGCAGGAGTGGTTAAACAGGTCAAGGGAGTGCAGGTCTCTGCCCGTAGCTTTTTAGTTTGTATCGGAAGGATAGTTTGACTGTCATGACTTCAGAAGTGTTGAAGTAGTCTTAACTGTGACTCCCATATTAAGAAGTTTAATCTGTTACTGATAGAAACTAATTTAAGGCACAAAATATGTTTTCTTGCATAGGGGTACAATTTGTGAGGATATGGAGCACACTGCTTGTCCTTCTGCTCTTTTTAGTTCATTGCAGCTGTCCTAAAATTACATTCCTCAGGAAAATTATTGCCTTCAAGGTCATTGGCAGTTCATATTATGAACTGATGTGAACAGTAATCTCTGGTATTATTTTAGCTTTCAGTTGCTGACATTATTTCTGTTTGTTGTGGCTTAGATTTCAGTAACATTATAGCAAAGGCAGACATAAAAACTCTAGCTGAATCTGATGAGCAAGAAGTGGTTCGGGAAGTTCAGGAGTTCTACGGTGACTATCTGGCATTGAGCCCTCATCTTTTCTCGCTCAATATTACAGCATGTGCCCAAGGTTAGTAAAGTTATCAGGTACTTCTGCTTGATAGAAATTTCATATAATTGTGACTTCATGGCTTTGTTATTGTAAATGGATTGCTTGGGCAGATGATCTGAGTGCTATATTCTTTACCTTTTATATACAATTGTGTAGTATATGTGAATCTATTGGAAACCTAATGTGGTGTCCCACAATATGAGGCACTTACAGGTCTCATTCTTGTTTGCCAAAACTGTATGTGCTGATTTATTACCAGACTCATGGTATTTTTCCATATTTTTCATGTTCATTTCATATTCAGTCTCCAATATGTGAAAGTAGAGGTTTGTACAATTTTTTGTTTGTGGTTCTTTTGCTTTCTGTTACAAAAAATAATAATTATTAGAATCTGTTATTGATTCAGGAATGTGTCAAATATTGTGCTTTGGTGTTGGCAATGTTAAGCCATCTGTTTTCACTCGAGGAGTGTTGGTTAGTGTTCTTTATTTGTTTTATAAGTTCTGTAATGATGCTCTCAGTAACTCAAACTGTGTGACTTCATGTTAGTTTATCAAATGTATAATTACAGGTACAATTTCCTGCAAACTAGATATTTGCAGTGGTATTTTCTGTCTTAACTTGTGGAGCCAGGCTGCCAATTGCATGTTATTTGTTAGTCATCTTTAGATCTCACATAACATGCATTAACCATTATTAACAGTCTGTAATTTTCTTTAAAGGTTTGGTATGGAATCACACACATCTTCAGAGAACTGTTCAGGGAATTACCGCAGTTCTCTTATCATTGAAGAAATGCCCATATATACGGTACCAATGCAATTCGGATATGGCGAAGAGATTAGCAGAAAAGATTAATGTAAGTTTCAATTATCCCCCCACTTCTTAACTTCAACTTTAAATAGTGGTCTAAATTTGCTTGACGTTCCTTTAGTAAGCCTGTAACTGTCCAACCTACTGACCTTCACAGGTTCTGTTAATTTCTTATTGCCCTTAAAATCATTAACAACACTACATACATTTAAATGTTGCATTTCCGAATGTGATGAGTAATTAGTGTTTGAGCCCTTTTTGACTTTTCACCATAAATTTCGAATTTGTCAAAACTAGGATCCTGTATTAAAGGTTTAGCAGATTACGGTTATGTCTACCCAGTTTTATTACATTCTTGTGCATTCGGTAACACATGATTGTAACTTTTCCACCTATTCAAAATATTGTATAAATTTGCAAGTTTGTTATTTTTCCCATCCTTGCCAAGTTATTGTAGTTTGGTGGCTGCTGTTAATTTAACTTTCTGTACAGATCTCCCATATTATTTATCCTATTGTTCCTGACTTGTTTCATTCTTTGCATTATTCAGTTTCCTGTCATTGGTCTCTTTTTCTTCAACCACCACAAACAGGCCGCCTTACTTAGTCAGTTAATTTAGAACAGTCTTCATCATCAACCCTTGATTTATTCTACTGTAACTTGCAATATGTATGTTCACCTTGGCTTAAGTTTTCTTATTCTTCTTAATACTTTACAGTTCTTGTTGTAGTTGATTTTTTCCAAAACCACATTTGATATTTTAATGTAATACTTTTGTTTATCCTTCTCATTGTGTAACTTGATGTGGTTAAATCTGTTTCCTTCAAACTTCCACTCTCCTACTTTACATACTGAAAGTCTTACCCTCACTTTTGCTTTTCTTGAATACAAGAAGCATATAAAACAATAATATATGATTTAGGATATCGAACATCCATAATAAAGTATTTGTCCTTGTTTCCTCAGTGAAGATTTTACTTTTCAGTGAGCTATTGTATAACAGCCTCACAAGTTATGGTGAACTGTATGCAGAGTATTCTGTAACAAGTTGGCTAAACTGCAGGATTGTATGTAAGCATTTATTTTGAGTAAGAAGGTCCTATTAACTGTACATTAATTTTACACCATTACCAAGTTATGCAAGGTGTCTCTCTGGTTGAGTGCTAGTGTAGCAATGTGACATCACTAACCATTCAGTTCTGTAGCTGTCATGGTTGTGCTTTTTGGCACAGAACTGTTATTAGAACTGCCTGTAGTACTTACAAATGAGAAATATGCTGACATACATTTTAGTTATGGTTTCTATGATGAAAGTGGTTGGGTTGCTGCAATGGAATACTACCAGTGATATTCAGATAACTGAGTTCCACGCGACACTGCATTTCAGAATGTACACAGACTTATGAGGGAGACATATTTCTTCTCATGAATGAGTATAGCCACAGCTTGGAGAAGACGAAGTTATGGATACAGTGCATTGAACCTTACATACATGTGTATTCAGAGGCTTGATATTGCACTGACACAGGTATAGGGGGTTTTGCATGAAGATGGCTTTACCTCCAAGGTATGCAAAACTGTTTACTTGGAGATCATGTCTGCATTGTTGAACTTTGTGAGTGACTGCATTGATGACCACCTGATAATCTTTTCATGGATTGGGCTCTGTTTACACAATTTGGTATTAATAGACATGGAGTTCTTCATTTCGCGCTTAGGAAAATCCACATACAGTAGTATAATGTAATTTTAAACATAAGTTTTAAGCAGATACTAGGAATATGGTGCAGTTGTGGTTTATGTATGGGTTCCATTCCTGAAGTGCACATGTGCACTGAGATTCATGCAAATTATGACCAATTACCCCGTAGACATTTTGTGTTTTTTGCCTTTGCATGAACATATAGCATGTTCTGTATAAAATAATATTTATTTATTATTTTTACTCGTTACAATGGCGTATTGTTTCAGAATCATGCAAAATGAGACCACATAAATCACAACCACATTCTACAAGGGACCCTTCATTTACATATTGTCAATAATATGAAGGAATGTTGCACACCTGCTTATTACAGGAGTTTTCTAGAAAATGGACTGTCATTTTGTTTAGAGGATATGTCTCTTGCAACAAGATGAATAGGTACCACATGATGGTGTCCCTCCATATTTTGGCAGAGAAGTTAATGGGGTGCGTGAAAGAAAATTATCGTGGAGGATGATAGGACAAGACAGTTAAGTGTTATGGCCGCCTTGAACAAGTGATGTAAACCTCTTGGATTCCTTCCTTTGGAGTTGCATGAAGTTTCCACATTGTAAAACTACATACAATACAGCAGCTAGTAGAATGCATAATCAAACCTGCTGCTGACATGAGAAATGAAGTGGAACACATTCAATGAGAACAATGAATGGAGCAATGCCTGGCAGCATGCATGCACTCACAAGGTGGCCATGTCAAAGATTTGGTTTAGTTTTAAGCATTGAAGTTGTTACTGATAAAAATTAATTAAAAATTAATGCCATGTTAAGTGCTGCAATGCACCAAAATGTAACTTATAACACTGTCGTAGCTTTTTATGACTACTGGGCAGTAATATTACTGAAGGACGGAGTTTACTACGGTGTGTACAGAGAGAAAGACCTGTGCGTTATTACTCCTCCTGTTCATTGTATTTGTGTGAAAGTGTTTATATTAATGTTGGTATAGTGACTAAGCTATGAGCTGGATGATCCGGGGTTTGATTCCAAGCAGGGGCAAGAGATTTTTCATTTTCCTTTCTCCATAACATCCAGCAGGCTTTGACACACACTCATCCACCAATTCACTGGGTTCTTGGCATTCTTCTCTTGGGGTAAAGTGGCTGGGGTGTGAAATTGATCACTTGCCTCTGTCTGGTGCCAAGGTTAAGAATGAGTGGAGCCATATGTTTACTCCCCGACATGCCTTTGTTTTATGAACAGGGTCGGCTTTCCCATCATATTAACCCTTTAAACGCTGAATTAAATCCCATCTGCCATTTGCTGGTATTATTAGGAGTTCACCATTTTCTCTACATTAGCAGGATAAGGGTTAAATCATTAACCCTTAGGCTACTAAAGTCATATATATATATATGGAGCACTTATTCTTGATGTTTCTAGATCACACACAATGACGCACCACAGTCGGTAGGACTCCTCTGGACGAGTGATCAGCTCGTCGCA
>Ga0268261_10002549_pt1 | contig 13080 bp, 5 predicted proteins | sample TergutNc150P1_FD_190353 | JGI IMG/M metagenome (GOLD analysis project Ga0268261, IMG submission 190353) | Nasutitermes corniger P1 segment gut microbial community from laboratory colony in Florida, USA - Nc150 P1 (SPAdes) (version 2) | ecosystem: Host-associated > Arthropoda: Insects > Digestive... | reverse complement strand
CCCCCCTCTCTCTCTCACACACACACACACACACACACACACACACACACACACACACACACACACACACACACACACACACAATGGGCAGTGTGATGCTCACAATTCTGCATGTTACATAAATATATATGGTCTTATGCAGCCCTATTTAAATTCTCTGTTTCTCCATATCACTTACTTATTTACTTACTTACTCTATGGAGCAGAGTCCTTGAGAAGCTAACAGGTTTTCAGCTAGTCAAGAAACTCCCTGCTTTTTGTGGAGCCCGAAGGTTCATTACCGCAGTTACAAGTGCCCACCACCTATCCCTATCCTGAGCCAGCTCAGTCCATATCACTACATGCATTTAATTCTGGTGCTAAAGTGTTGATTGATTGTATGTGATGTACTGGGGCATGAATGATTTTGCAAGCCATGTACAGACAGCAACGTGCTGTGTGATGACGATGTTCCAGGCTAAATTTTTGTCTTTTTGTGAGCCATTGTCACTTTTCATTTTTCCTTTGACTTTTATATGAGTTGGGATGTACTTCAGTAAAGCTATGAGAATAATGTACTCCATATGGGCTAACTGGAAGGCAGGATCATATAGCCTCAACTGCTAATGTTCCTGTTAACCCTTTACTGCTACTGCTGCTTTAACACCCAGAAAATCTTAGATTTAAACAGCGCAGAACTTATTACCATCATTAATTCTTTCAAATTTCCTTTCTTGGATTTTTTATAATAAGTACCAAGGAGTTCCTTTCCGCACCGTAGACAAGAACTCACAGTTGGAATAGTCCTTCTAACATATTAATTCTGATTTTTTTTTTTTTTTTTTTTTTTTTTTTTTTTTTTTTTTTTTTTTTTTTTTTTTTTTTTTTTTTTTTTTTGTTAGTTGTCAAGGAGCCACCGTACTCTGTTAAGGAATCTGGTTATGCAGGTTTCAACTTGCCTATTGACATTTACTTCCGAACTGATGAAGAACCCAAGAAAGTCCGTTTCAATTATGACTTCGATTTTCAACCAGTCAAGGTGCAGCGTGAGAAGTATGTTTTTCGCAACCCGGATGAGGACCTGAGACGTCGACTGATATGTGGAGGAGGGGTATGTGAAGATCCCTGTGTGTTCTATTATTTGGACATAATCTGTTTTTTCAGTTTACATCCAAATGCTTCCTTCCTCATGTTTTCTTGTGTGATATGCAGACAACTTCATATTGTCCAGTTTGCATGTTATGGGGGCATGATTTTTTCTCTCTCTCTCTCTCTCTCTTTATAATCACACCTTTTTGCAAATGTGCACACAAATGAACAGTATTATTACCCTTTTCTCATCCTGCACAACCAGTACAAATTTTGTGGAAAGGAGGGATGGTCTGGTGGTCATAGAGAAAGTGGTGGAAGAGAATACTCATTTAGAATTTAATGGAAATGTGTGTTTCAAGACTGAGCATCAGCTGGGATTGCAGGGGGTGGACAGGCTATTTTTGTTCACCAGACATGGCCTAGTAAAATGATTTTGGTGGGTGTTTTGCCAGTACCTGCTCTGTTGTAACATAGATCATTTCAGGTACTGGAATCAGCCTGAGCAGATTTTAAACACAAGCATTAGTCTTTACCCATGAAGTGATAACACTGTAATCTGCACATCACCTAAGTCACTGTTAATATTCTCTGTTAATCAGCTGCATTAAAGTTGGGTTAAAGACCAGTTTTTCAGAGACCCAGTTTGCATCATCAGGGTCATTGTGCGGACTGATGTAAGGCACAGATACATGAATTTGTTGATATGATGCTTCTTCCTGCCTGGAACTCCACATGTACTGAGCTGTGATACATCTCTTGTATGTGGCATGTTTATATAGGTAGGTGTGGGCTCAGATTCTAGTATCTCTGGTCACCTAACACCTGTAGAAAAACCCAGCTCTTCTCCAGCTGTTGGTGCTTCCTCTGATGAAGCTTTGTCAGCAAAACCACCTTCTTCACTTCTTGGCAAAGTTAAGTTTGGTGTGGAGTCAGCAAAGAAGCACAAGATTAAGGTACATTATTAAATTAGATTCATATTATTGAAGATGCAAAAGCAGCTGTACAACTGTGAACTTATTAGAATGATTCATACTTTTTCATTTCCCTAGGAGTATCGGTCTGAAGAACCACGGGCCAGCAGCTCCTTTCATGAGTTGTTTGGGACACCGATCAAAACTACAAAAGCTTCGCCTGACCCCAAAAAGTCATCTTCATCGCCCAAAGTGTCACCATTACCTAAATCTGTCAAACCTCCTGACAAACCAAATAGTGATAAACAGGTAAGTGGGTCTAAATCTGTGAAACATAGTGCACCAAAAGATGCCCGTGAAGGAACTGGCAGGAGTTCGAAAGAAGAGAAAAAAGACCGCAATAAAGATCACGACAAGAGCAAAGATAAGTCTAAACATCCAACTGCATCCCCAAAACGACCCCCTACACCACCAAAATTTCCATCCGCTTCTAAGCCAATGAAAGAAGAGCCCAAAAAAGTTCAAATTGAAGAATCTAAAGGGAAAAGTGATTCAAAATCTGTGGGTGATTCAGGTAAAAGTGATAAGAAGAGAAAGGATAAGAAAAGTAAGGATGAAAAGTCAAAGAAAGAGAGACATAAGGATCATGAGAGCAAGTCTTTTGAAAAGGTAGATAAGATTGAGAAGTCAGCAAAAGAATCTAAAGATAAAGATAAAGAAGCAGTTAGGAAACCAGAGAAAGACTCAAACAAGGAATCAGAGAAGCCTAAAGAAAGGGAAAAACTGAACAGTGATGGGGATAAAGAACGTACTAGACACAAGCATAAAAAGAAGGAGCGCAGTAAACGAGTTGAAAATGGAAAGGAGAGAGACCGAGACAGAGAGAAAGGAGTTAAGAAAGTTTCATCAGATAACAAAAAAACAGCTGAAACCAGTGACAGAGACAGAAATGGTTTGACAACTGATGCTAACAAGAAGTGTTCACGTAGTCGTTCGCGTAGCCCACTACATTCCATCTCACCTCCAACTAAGCCATCTTCCTCTCCTCAGAAGCTAGTGCACACAAGCGTAGTCAAGGACAAGCCTGCAAAGAGGCCTCTTAATAAGTTGTTTGATGAACTGAAGAATCATGAATCAAGTGATTCGAACCCGTCTCCAGATGAAGACTCAATCGAACTTCCAACTCCCCAGTTATCCAAAGCATCTGCACCTGTTGAGAACAGTGGCAGCTTAGAAACTGCAGTTAAACGTGATGTTGCAAATAAAAGTCTGACTAACAGTGGACCTGAAGCTACCAGATCCAGGCCTGAAAGTTCAAATCAAGAGAGAAATAGTCTGATGAAGGTAAGTAGTGGTAAACAGAAGGATAAAAGTGCATCAAAGAAAAGTAAAGAGAAAAAAGAACCTAGTGGTAGTGGTGGGAACAGTGAAGTTGTTAGAAGAGCAGATAAGGACACTAGCAAGAAACGGAAACATAAGAGCAGTGGAAAGGATAAAGAGGAGGACGCAAGTGGGGGCGGAAGAGACAACGGTGCAGCACCTCTAAAATTATCAAAACTAGATCCTGATCTGAATAGAACAGATGATCCTGTTGAGTGGGTGCCCACTGAGGTGGAAGTGCAAGCAGAGGTAAGTACTACCACAGCTGATGAAGTTCAGACTGCTGCTGCCATGCCAGAGAAGTTCTCACCAGACTATGTTTCACAGCTTAAAGATCTACAAAGGAAAATTATGACACTGGAAGACAATGCCGAACTCCAGCGTGTGGTGCAGGTAATAGCTGAGACAGGCCAGTATGAGATTACGAAGAAAACATTTGACTTTGATTTGTGTGCTTTGGATCGCAGTACTGTAAAGAGGTTGCAGGATTTCTTTACAACCTTGTGACAGCAAAAAAAATTGGAATGTTGTCACATTAGGCTTGTAATTTATCTGAATTAACTCGGGGAAGATGTGCTGCAGGTACAGTGTAGCTAATGTCATATTGTATATATCATACATCTGGAGCAAACCTTCTTGAGATGTTTCTTACCATATGTTCCATTTTATCTTTTCATATTTGATAAGCTACAATGCTGTGGCAGTAAATCTACATTTTACAATGTAGATCCATTATCAACTGGTAAAAAAAAAATCTGTATTTTATAAGGTTCTTGTTATCTTCTGGGATATTTGCCATGTAGACAATTTTCTCCAAAACTATGGTTCCTGTTTATCACGCTGCATTGCATCATATCCCACAAGATCACGACCTTATTATTCTCCATCACAGAAACCTTAAATCACTATTTTATACTTCAAGTAGAATGTGAGCAAGCACCCAAATTTACCAGAAGAATATTAAATATCTTAGTACAAATGAGGTAAGTTTTGTAAATGAATACATTTACATCCGATTTTAAAATGTGAAGAACAAGGAAGCACCAGCAGTAAGTAGGCAAGGTACTTGCTGTTTCTAATGGTGATGTTATAACAGAGAAGATGGAATGCTATTTAAACATGCTGCTTTGTTATTGCATACAGGTCAATATGTGTTCACAGTAGTATTATTTGTTGTAGTGTGAAATACCATTGAATCGTAATTTGTAAATTTAATTTATAACTTACTGCAGATTGAATAGTGAATCATTAAAAATACTTTTTCATGAGATTTTTTTTTTAATTTTTTTTTTAATTATATGTCACTTATTACAATGTGCACCATAAATCCAGTAACAGATTTTGTGTCTGCAGTTATTCCTTATCTTAATCTACTTCCAGCTGTGAATGTGATAGATATTTAACAGTGTGGCACATGTTTGGTAGATTCTTCACCTTCCTCTGTTATATTTGAAGCTGCAATACTGTTTTATATTACCATACTGTACAGTGGTACTTGAAAGTACCTGTTGTAACAGTTATTATTTAACTATTAAAATAGCAATGTTACGACTACTGCTGCGACTGTTACTGTTACTTCTATTACTATATGCTGTTTTTGTTGTCGTGTGTTGTTTTTGTTGAGTGATGTTTATTTTGTATCATGATCTTGGTGTTCACATATTTTTCCTACATTTCTTTATGTACATAATACAGTCATTTGTCTTATACTTCTGTAGTAATGCTGATCTGTATTCAGAAGTATTTATTCACACTCATCAAATGTGTATAGCCTATGTGAAATTTTAGGTATCCTTTTTATTGTTCTAAGTCACTTGTGAATTCTTTTTTTCTTGTGTATTAGTGGGAGTTGGACATCAACCACTATAATGTACTTAAACTCAATGGGGCATTGTTTTTCCTTTTAGTTAATTTGACAAGTCCATAAATTAGACATGAGTTTTATAAGAAAAGTTGGCTCCTTTCCTGATTGGTAACTTAAAGAATAGTATGTCTGTATGTGGTCTACATATGTATGATTATTGCGCTCCTGGATATATTTATAGTAATTATATACTGAGAAGTTTCCCTGCCTTGGTATATGTGCCATATTTTCATATTGAAATATTTAATTTAATGTTACTTTTACAGTGTAATCATGATAGAATGAGTATGGTTTATGTGACCTTTATTATAGTGATGGAAATTGTCATCATAAATTTCTTAATATTTACACATGGCTGTATTTCATATAAAAATTCCCCCCCCCCCCCCCCCCCCCCGGCACTTTATCATTGTGACTGGTTTGTAACTAGCTGTAATTTATTTCCATTATTTTTGCACCAACTGTACTTGCAGTTTTGCTTTCCAAGTTATTTATAACAGGCATTCTGTAAAAGAACAGCTTATTCTTGGGGTGTCACACCCTTTGCTATTGGAAGATGGTCTGTTTTCCAGAATCTGAGAGCTGCCTGTCTTGATCGAGAATTTATTTAATGTTCAGGCAGGTGCTTGGCACACGTGCGGAGGCACTCCTGTGTGCAGTCAGAAAACTGCAGTAGCATATGATGTTTTAGGACCACTCTTAGTGTGACTTGACTGCTTCCAGAATGAGAACCCCCACATTTTAGCTAGTGAGAAATGTCATCTGAAGTTCTTTTCAGTTCACTAGCTTGTCTCATTGTACAGTGGACTCCCTTTACACACTTGCAAATGTCACTCCATACAGTTCATAGTGGATGGTCCAGAAAAAGACAAGTAACAACAGACAGTAGTAAAATGCAGCATAAAGCAAAAAATATCTCATAGTACCTAAGTAAAATATGATTTACCAATTTCAGATATACTTTATGTACAATGATAGTCTTTAAATATCTAAAAATAGTATAATGTAAATTATTAAATCCATTATTAGAATTATTTTTCTTTTCCTAACCTTTTGTTCTGTTAAGGGAGGGTCCACTATATGCTGTGCATTGGTGATGAGCAGGACCTGATAGTGTTGCTGTGATTGCTCTGCATATCAAGTTAAAAATGGTCAACCCTAACTATGGGGATTAAGTAGGAATACTTAAACTTAAATGTGAAGTGGGCAGCTCATGAAAGAGCAAAACAGGCAGACAGTATAGGTTTATTTCAAAGACTCAGTATGAGTTGGATCAGCCTTTCAGATTAGGTTGCATAGAGGAATGAAGACTTCCCAATGTTCTGACAGGTGTTTCAGTTGCCGTCATTAAGAGTGAATGAATCTGGAGGTTATGGCAGATCTGGCAGTGGGTGCTGCGTGAGAAGCTATGGCCTGATGTGTAGGGGTAGAGACCACAGTGCCAGCCAATAGGGTAACTAACCTTTAGCAGTGGTAAAAGATGATTGAGCAAGGTTCTGTGGGAACTGTGTGGGGATAACATGGTTGTGAGAATAAGATTTGAAACAGGTGGGGGTGTAGGGTTAGGAAGGGGAAGAAGAAGAGGTGTTTTTAATTTCAAACTTTTGCCATGTTCTGTATGTTGCATGTTTTCTTCTGGGTAATTCCCTGGCGTCTGAATTTTATATGCCAACGTTTCGGAACACTCTGTCCCATCTTCATAGGCAGGTACCTGCCTATGAAGATGGAACAGACAGAGTGTTCTGAAATGTCGGCATATAAAATTCAGACACCGGGGAATTACCCAGAAGTAAACATACAACAAGAAGAGGTGTTGTTTTCTGAGCCTGTGTCTGTCCTTAAAGTTAGATGTTTTATATCTTTTTTTGCTTCTCTGAAGGTGTACAGATGGTAAGCATGGACGTTGCCTCTGACTTGTGGTCTAAACTCCAAAACTAATCCACCTCACTGAATGCCAGCTTCAAAAGCTGATGCACCTGAACAATTAAATCTAATCAGTTGTATGTGGTAGAAGATCAGTGACCGAAGGAAATTTGCAACACACATAAGATGACACATGAGTGATCAACGCAAAAGCCAATGTTTTTCAGCACACCTATGGGTTGGGAACTTTCTGTAATCTGGAAGGTTTTAGGTTTCAGAGCAGGAAAAGGCATTCTTGTACACAATGGGTCTGGCAGCTGTACGTTCAGAATCAGCCCATGCTGTTGAGTCAGTCATACCTCATGAGTTCCAGATACACAGCAATTAGTAGGTTGTAATTTTACTATTAATGAGCAGTTTGTTACATGTATAAGAGGTTATGTGAGGGTAAGACAATCTTTAAGGTCTTAGTTGCCTTAATGCTAGGTGTCAAGAATGTTGAACAGTTAGTTATTTTCATATCTTTGTGATAACAGACTGCTTTAAGAAAGAATGAATATTGCCATAACTGCATAATTGTTTTAAACCATAGGGATGTATTGTGGTAGGCTTACAAATTACCATTAATCACCCACATTGGAATTTAGGAAAGTAATTCCATAAGAATGAGTGAAGAATCACCGTAATCAGTGATTGTGCATAGATGTAACTTAATATTAAGTGCAGAAGTGCATGTTCTACATGTAGATTTATATATTTTTCAGAATCTGCCCACCATTGTGTAGTTTTCACATTGTTATAACATTTATGTAGCCTCCATCAAAATACTTCCTTTTACAAATATTTATTGGGTACCAAGGGAGCTTTCCCTCGGTGCAAAGCAGTCAGGGCATGAAGCTGACTGCTTGCCTCCATCTGATGCCAAGGTTAAGAATGAGTGGAGCTATACCTCTGCATCTCCATATGCCTTTATGGCATGCAGAGGGACAGCTGTACCTTTACTTGGTATGTAATTGGAATTTTACCTCTGTATGACAGTTTGTAGCACTTCAAGAACAGTGTTACAAACTGGAATACAGAATGTGCATGTAAGAAGCTGGTCATAGTAATACACTATCTCATTTGTATAATTGCTTTTGTTTTATGAATTCTACTTTGGGTACCGAGACCAAAATATTTTGGATTGCTTTGTAAGAACATACATGTGTTGTACATACACCATTGCAGGGTATACATAAGCAAACAACAGTAAACTACAGCAGAGACTGAAACAAAATCATTATTGGAAGTCATGCAAGTGTAGTATTACTGCAGGGTGAAAGGATCTTCATAGTTATTGTCCTAATTGTAGAAATCCACACAGTAGAAACCGTTACATTAAAATGACAGCAGTCATACTGTAAATCATATGATAAACGTATTCAACTTCATAGAACACATCCCGTTGTGTTATAAACTCAATAAAGGAACAAGAATAAACCAGGCAAAACACAACTTATATTCTCTTTCGTGGGCTTTGGCCGCATGTTTCGGATTAGATCAATCCGTCATCAGCCCTTTATACAAGACAATAGCAGGTAAAATATAATGACATATCAACATATGGTACTTTCTATTTTAAAATTGTATGTACCATGCATCGTATGATAATTTGTTTAGTTTGTAGAACCAACTTTACGTGCACCAAATGTATTCTTCACACTTCTCAGTTCTGCAGCATGTTCCAGTACACTGCATGTGCCATCCTTAGGGAGTCTTCATAGTTGTTGTCATAATGCTTTCAAATGGTCAACTGTATAAGTGAGTAAATTCACAGTGATACACTTGCACGCATTCTAAAATTCAGTTCAAACGCATAAATATTTAAAACAAATTTTAAAACACTAGAAAAATGGTGTACCATTGAGTATTATGTAGACTGTGGAAGGTGGCATTATATTGCTCACTAGTTGCCGGTAATTATACGGAGATATTCTCACAGCCCAGTCTGGGATGAGTCCTTAGTGTTGTTGTGTGTGTGTGTGTCATGTTCTGAGTAGCTTGAGCTTTGAGAATATCTCTGGATAATCACTGACAACTAGTGAAGATTATAAACCCCCCCATCCACAGTCTAAATAGTACTTGATGGTACACCATTATTCTACTGTTTTAAATATTTAAGTGTTTGAATTGAATTTTAGAATGTGTACAAGTGTATCATTGTGAATTTATTCACGTATACCGTGGACCATTTGATAGCATTATGATAACAACTGTGAAGACTTCCTGATGATGACACATGTGGTGTGCTGGCACATGCTGTAGAACTGGAACTGTGTGAAGAATTCATTTAGTGCATGTAAAGTTGGTTCTACAAACTGTAAACTAATAAGGTACCTTCTTTGTTTTTTTTTTAATCCCAAATCAATGGGTGGTATCCCACAAACAAAAAACCAACAAAAGTACCATATGTTGATATGTCATTACATTATACCTGCTCATTGTCTTGTATAAAGGTCTGATGATGGATTGATTTAATCCAAAACATGTCGCCAAAGCCTGTCAAAGAGAATATAAGTTGTGTTTTGACTGATGATTTGGTCTTGTTTCCTTTATAAAGTTATTTACTGAATAGCCATTTTCAGTTGATTATTTTTATCAGTTTGTTATTTACATTTTCCTAGTATAATGAAATGTTAGATTTTTTATATTTATCCTGTTGTGAAAGAGATTGCAGTATATGATTTTTATCAGTTTATTGTTATGTGTAATCTATTGTATGTCTTTTGTAAGAACATTTGTAAAACATATTTATATGAAATTAAATTTTTATCTTATACTTGACTCTTTTAGGGCCTAATGTATGGAATATTAGGAAATAATTGACTATGGATTGGCCATGTAAAGTACCAGTTAGCTGTTTTGTTCAAGATAATTTGGTATATTGATAAATATTGAGAATGATTACTTCCAGTTTCAGAGTTGACACCTATGCTTCCCACAGTACTATTTCAACATGAAGACTGGTCTGCAGCAGAACTGCATATATACAAGGGGGAGGGAACTTGTTGAAATTTTGATTATCTGTGTATAGGGGATTTTGTAAAGCAATTATTTTTTTCCTTGGCATATTCGGATATGGGAATAGCAGTGTAACAACAATTGAAACGATCCACGCATCACAGTCATTATTTTTTTCAAATATTACACTTGCATCTTTGCTCTTCACTGCTCCATACGCTGCACTTTTGCCATCTCATTCGGAAAGTCGCCATCAATACCCAGGAAAGCCTCCATTCTAATTAATATTATCAGGAAGATGGAATAAAACCATAAAAATAAAAAACTGGGGACAAAATTAGTCTATAACCTAAGTTTTATTTTGGGGACGGTCCCTGAAAATTTGGAACGAATGGCCACCAAAAGATTTTGAGGCTTTGTTTTGAAATAAGTTGATTAAATGTGTACCATATAAAGAGTGCTTGAGTTTTGATCCATCAGTTGTCTCACTCAGATTGTTCATTTTGTAAGGAATTTATATGTGTAAATAAACAAACATTGTGAGTCAGCAGCAGATTAGTCTCAATTTCTGTATACCTTATTTTACTTAATTTACGCCATACTGCATTTTCTTCAAGTACTAATGAGACCAATGCATCTTGAAATTGTGTGTACCGTGCATTTTACATATATTTACAACATATAACCAACAAATGCACAATATATTTAACACTTAATTGTATTGTATAGTCACAAACAAACTGTACATAAGGCCTCCACATAAGATCAGTACATTGTGATACGATTGTAATTCAAGAACTGCACCATTCTACTGTATCTTATTGAATGTTCATTTTATTACCTCATTTTGTATTACTGTAACACACTGTGTAGCAGCAACTGTGTATTAATTACTTGGTAATGATATCTTTTAACACTTTTAAGGGTATGTATTAATGCAACGCATTTTAACTGGCATGTAACTTTGGTTTAACAGAGGAACTCCCTGATGATGATGCATTGAGGCACTGAAACATGTAGGAATTTTTTTATACAATTAAGAATTATATTGTACATTTGTTGGTTATATATTGTAAACAGACCTTTGAATATTCTGTTTCATACATGAAACATTTCTTCAGATTGTGTGACAAATGTGTTTCAGCCTCTATGTAACACACTGGCAAGGAATCTTGTCATCCAGAGTGTGGATGTGAACACCATGTGTGTGAATGTGCATATGTTGTAACTAGGAAGAACTGTATTTTCACACCATTCGTATAAAGGAGAGATTTAAGGGCTGTTGAGAGTAAAATTATACATCTTGAATGTTGGTTATCATGTTAATAATGGTTTGAAATACTTGTAGCAATCTGTAAATGCCAAAAACATATCCATAATTATTAAAATGTCTTGAAATATATAATATTAATCCAGTATGGGAAATCAGTGTAAATTGGAAAGCAGTACTAATCAATACATATTGGATTGTGAACCATGTGGTGGTGAGATTAAATTTGTAAAGGTGCTGGAAATACAATATTACAATTTGTGGAATTGTTAAATTTTGTTTATCTTTCAGTTATTGTGAGCAGCAGCTGTTTAAATTTCAGTGTTGGCTGGAAGATAAATTATATGAGTCTCTTGTTCACTTAGGGACAAACCAAATGGAAGTTTCTCTCCTCTAATAGTAGATTGTTCAGCCTGATGAAACGTGATTAACAAATTCAGAATAGAATGTTTGTATGTACTCAGATTACCAAAACTGGAGAAAATTTTAATTTCTTCATTCTGTGTTAGTTGAGGATACCATATATCAGATACCAAGAATGTTGGTTGCTGCAAGTGAATTATTAAATATTGTATTTAATAAGAATCAATCTAGACTGAGGACTAGGTTTCTGATGGAAATATGTAGTTGTGTCTGCCCATTGTTGTATTGCCCCTGTTTGATCTCCAGTATGTCGCAAATATCCAAGGTAGTTAAATTACAGAGTGCTAAATAAATTTCTATACATGCCTAGGCAACAACAGCCTGTGATAACCATCCCATTATCTTTACATCACATCCTTTACATTGTTATTAAAATTAACTGGAAACCTGTTATATGTATGTGTGTTTGAACAATGTACCTAATTAATTTTTTTTTTCTTTGTCTTGTTTATGTTTAGACATACAGTAAGAAACATGTTTTAACTTTTGTACAAATGCAACGCCTCCTTATGAATTTTTTAAGTGCTGAAATCTAGGAAGTGAAAAAAGAGTCATTTTGTTGTTCATAAGCATCTTTTGAAATTGCTGTTCATCATGAAGTGTGTCAGTGAAGTTAGTCTGTAGCACTTTTTCAGAAGGATGTTGCTAAAATGACAGTAATACCCAGAAACCTTCACTGTGGTAGGTTTTATGTTGTGTGGCTTTGTCATATTCATGTCATGAAAAATATGCCTATACTAGAAACTACTGTGACTTGAAACCATCATTGTATAACCTCCATTACTGGGTCTTGTGCTGTCCCCCCTGCCCCCACCCACTCCTTTCTAAGTCTGTAGTGTTTTGTGTATGTAGATATTTTGTAGTGAACATGTACAAAATGTAATGAACCTTCATTTATAATGTGTTTTAGTTCTTCACACATAAAGTTGGAGGCAGCATGTTCCTCCAAACCATCTTGAGTCCACCCATAAGATCAAATCCCAGCATCAATAGTACATAATTCAATACTGTACTTGTTTGGCTGACACTGAGGCAGTCTTTGAAACAAGTAACTGAAACAACTACACAGAACTTTTCTGCAATCCTATCAACACATTCAGAGCCATGGTTGGGACCTTGTAATACAACTGTGTGTGTGTGTGTGTGTGTGTAAAATAAGCAGTTTAGGTGCTGGCAATAGGCACTGAGACACAGTAACCAGATGTGTTTGAACGTATGAATCCCTGGACAACAAATATTACTTATGCATTAAAAGTCCAACTACGTGATATGTGCATGCATACTTAAGTCCGGCCGTA
>Ga0268261_10002548_pt1 | contig 13085 bp, 4 predicted proteins | sample TergutNc150P1_FD_190353 | JGI IMG/M metagenome (GOLD analysis project Ga0268261, IMG submission 190353) | Nasutitermes corniger P1 segment gut microbial community from laboratory colony in Florida, USA - Nc150 P1 (SPAdes) (version 2) | ecosystem: Host-associated > Arthropoda: Insects > Digestive... | reverse complement strand
GACGAGCTGATCACTCGTCCAGAGGAGTCCTACCGACTGTGCTGCGTCGTTGTGTGTGATCTAGAAACATCAAGAATGGGTGCTCCATATATATATATGACATTAGTCACCTAAGGGTTAATGCAGTGTACCCACGACTGAGGGAAATAACGATATTTCAGTGAAGATAACTGTACTATATTTGAGTCAGCTAGGTAGGCTTGTCATTATTTCATTCGCTAGTTCACACAGACGTCCGTCTGTTTATCGTGCAATACCTTCGTAGCTTATTAGGCGAAAGCTTACCAACTTCAAAGCTCTACCGACACGTTTCTCTGGTGACACCAGCCACTGACCCTGCCACCAGAGATCGGCACGCTTGCAACTGTACTAACAATCAATTGGCGGAGTTTATTATTTGAAGCCAACAGTCATTTCATTAGCCTTCTGAAGCCCGAAATTTATAAATGACACAACAAATCAGTTCCCATTTTACAGAAAATATTGCGCCTCCATTACAAGGCCGATCTCTTCATGCTGTTTAGAGAAACAATGTAAAAATTTTATCTGCTAAAATGTAACGCCGTGTAGATTGGTCTACACTATGAAAGTTTCTGAAAAGCTACCTTCTTCTGTCTTCAACATAGCCGAAAAAGGCAACCGTCTACTTTCGCACACACACGCACACACACACACACACACACACACACACACATTTATACACTGTAGTCATAACAAATGGTAAAGTGCACGTTATGAAGGCATGTGGTTGAGTGAGGGCATAGCTTCACTCATTCTTAACCTCCACACCAGATGGAGTGAGTGGTCAGCTGTGTGTCCGGCTGTTTTATGTGCAGGTAGAGCGACCCTGATACAATTAAACGCGAACGTGATTGGGAACCACAGAATTTATGGGCCCTTTGGAAAAAAGATGGAACTCCCGTCCCGCCGGAAATCTAACTACGATTTCTTGACTGTTTATCTTTTAGCTTTGTCACTACACCAACTGATATATTCCGTCTCCCTGGCTATATATTTCTTTATTAAAGGGTAATATATTTAAATAACAAATTATTATTTTCTTTTTCCAGATTTAAGTGACATTAGGCATATATATGGTGCCAGGTTCCGTAATTTCGGTGGTTCAAATGTTGAATTGTGAATGCGCAGGTTGCTATCTTCTATAATGTGACACAATTTGGTCTTCTAATACAAATGCTGTGAGGTTTCAGAAGACACAGACGCGCTTCCACCAGGCTACACCGTGTCAAATTCAAAACACAAAATCCGCAGTGGCAAAATCTACTAGACTGAACCCCCAGGCATATTACCACCCTTCTTGTTTTATGTCTTTTATGGTAACCATAAATTTCCTTTTGCCTCTTATAAAAACGGTCAAACTATCGTTTCTTATGCTAGAAAAGGAATTTCCATTGACACACAGTACACTGCTGGTGACCACTTACATTTCGAGATAGCTAGCAGCACTTCTGGCGAAGAAAACCACATTGTGTAGACTGCGGGTCTTAATTTTATTGCGCATCCATCAACTCTGCAACGGTCCGTAAGTTACTGTGAATGAAGCATACCACTCTCAGAGTACGGGGGTGAAAAGCGTTGCTTCATTCATACCGAAGCCGATTACTTTGGAAAAGAGTCGAAGGTTGCTTTGTGGTCAGTTACATTTTCCTTGTTGGCACAATGTTGTTCCAAATTCTACACTGTCCGCCGCACTTTTGAGTGAATTTCATGCAACTGTCAGAATCAGAAACATTATTCACAGTGCATGGATTATTAGGAATCTGATGCACCTGCATAGCTCAGGCAGGACGAATCCGAAGTACGATCATGGACATCACAATTGCATACTAAGAACATGAATGCTTTGTGTGGGCTAACCAGAATAAAAGGAAAGATCCATCTTGAGTCTGAAACGGGGTACTATACAAACGCTGGCCTTGGAAGATGACATGGTGACATAATGTAACCATTAGATATACGAAAAGGGAAAATCTGACCAAATCCATGATCTTGTTAACGAGAGCTACAAAACAAAATGGATCTTACGAAAAAAATTAGTGTGTATTTAATTAAAAGAGTGTTTGCTAATATTGAAAAAATACTTCAGGCATGAGACTGTTAATAAGAATCATTAAGATCTCAGTTTAACATGAGAATATTTTTTATCTTTATGTAACCTAGAAGGTACGTAATGATATTCATTTTATGTTAAATTGCGTGATATAATAGATGTAGTATTTTTGATAAAAACTGTTCTTCCTACCGTTGTAAACGCGTGTAAGGAGGTTGTATTGCGCGGAATCCACCATGGAGTAGTAAGATCCGAAAAGAAAAATTCTGTTTAAAACTACATATTTTAATTTAAAAGAGAGAGGAATTCATACGGAAAATTATCTGATTTTGACTATTAATTGTTGTTGATTCGTTGGGCCACAAATGCGTTGTTGACTTCACATATTGCCGTGCTTAAAGGCAGATATTATTTGACCTTTTACTTCGTTAAGGTTGAAACAAACGTTAGATCCTAATTTAATCGATATTCTAGAGCACACACCGCGATGGTGTGTTCTTTGGAGTCACTTTCTTTTTAGGAAACCTTTATAAGGAATTCTTGCCCATTCTTTTACGTCAGTAATAACCTCGTTGAAATCACTGGAATTTGGTCAAATTTTGTACTTACTTAAATGTACCAAAATCAGTTTCGAACAAATAGGATTACGGCTCTCATACAAAAGGCAAAATATAGGACGCGTATAAGCGGTTAGCGAGAAGATATAAAATATAGTCTTGGGGTTGTCAGGGAGATAAAGTTTTATAATATAATCACACTGCTTATGATCTGTACTGTGTAGTCTGGCGTAGTGCCTCCGACATATACTCTGAAAGTGGAGGCAGTGTATTCAACAACAACATTGGTACTTATCAGATTCCACATTTCATAACTCAGCGTATAGAAATATTAGAGATATAAAATGTTTTAGTCACTAATCAGATACATATTTTACGTTTTATTTACACTGCCTTTTTATTTATTTATGGTTTATCTAACGTCGATACCAATAGCTTAGACTATATACGGTCGAATGATCGGAGGATTAACGAATAATTAATTGGAAAGGTTGTATAGAAAAGCGGTTATTTTGTCGCAAGGGACCAGAACTTCAATACTCTGGGTTAGTCCTAGAATGTCAGATCCTCGACACTATGGAAGGGGAATCGGGTACTCAAATTTGGGCTCCGGGGGCCTGATCCGCTAGCGTGCCACCATCTCTCATATAAATAATGTTAAGTATTGTAGGAACTGAGAGATATCATTCCCTATATTTACCTTTCGCATTAACCTCGGGGCGTAAAGGTTCATCGAGAAAAGAGTGAGCAACTACATACAAATCAATTTCAAAAGTATAATATATTACAAATAATAATCAATATGAAAAATAGGGGAGGAGGAGCGAGGTGCCTGCAGCTCTAAAATATCAATTTCCTAAACCAAAATCTCATCACTGACTAGAACAACCATAAACCTTGGTATACTCAGAGCTATACCATCTTACCTTGTCGGTGCAAGGTGAAGGTGCAGATTAGCAGTACGTTGACGGGCCTCAAGGCTGTGAGGTCGCTTCCAAATAAACACTCGGCAATACCTTTGCGAGTACTTCTTGAGATACTCCTGTCTTCTCCCTCTGTGCATGCCTCTATCTCTCTGAACGTCTCTCCGTCCGTCTGAACCTCTGTCAGACCGTCTGTCTGGACTGAAAGTCTTTCAAGAATAAACGCTAACCGTTTTATACGGTAACGGTTTTTTATTTTTCTACCGTACTTTGTCACTTCAGTTTGTAGTTTTTAAATGAAACAATGCCTGTCCTTGCTGACAGTGTACCATACTGTCTGACTGCGGTTTAGGTGTATGGCCTTCTTACTTCTTGCAGTCAGCAAGAACCTTGCGTTTCAATTATATCACAACAAACAGTGCCCACTTTGCAACGCAGCGTGGAGATCCATAACATTTGTAATCTTCAATCATGCCTCCAATATCGACTTAATTTTCCAGAAGTAAATTCTTAAATATTATACCAACAGTTCTCAAATTTCACTTCATTACAGCAGCGTAGGCAAAAATTCGGGTACTCTTCGCCATTTGCCCAAGGGACTGTGTGTTAGGGGGGTAGTTGATCTCCGTGTCGAGATTTGTAACCTCGAAACAGGAATGCTATTTAGAGATTACAAAAATTTATGATTTTCCGTACTTAAATAGGGTCTATTTGTACTAAGCTGCGTTAAGGATTTTGTTAATATGATGTATCTGGTGGTTATCTCTTTTACATTTTGGATGTCTTCGGACTTGGCGCAAATTAAAAAAGGTTACGAATTACCTCCCGAACACAGCACTAGAACCCCTTGGGTCATCTTGTATGTAGACGAAGTAATCTCTGCCAAATCGTCTTATTTGAAGGTTATTTTATGTCGTGTTCATCCTTTGAACTTTAGAGAAAAGAGGGGTGCGTGTTTTCAATGTCTAACCTGTGGTTCCATGAAAACAACAACATAAAAAAATGTATGTCCAATTCTCCCCCATATCCGAAAGGGGTCTTATTTGCTTGAAGGTTCACCGGTTTTTTTTCCGCTTGTCCTTCAAGTAAGAGTTGTATTGAGATAAAGAAAAATATGGAGCAATTGTGGAATGCAACTGAAAGGAGAAAACCTCTCCTAGCACAATTCTTCCACCACGAACCTCGCATGGACTGGCCCGGGGTCGAATTCAGACTTCTGCGATGAGCATCTGATCTTCTGAGACAGGAAACAGCCCGTCGTGCTGCGACGGTAGTCTAAATAATACTTAATACTTCAGTGACTAACTCACAGAAATACCATCAAGTACAAAGTGTTACTGCTGTTAAGGGAAATAACCGTCGTTAACTCCCAGAACTACACGGCGCATATAAATACAATGTGTGGACAACATGCAGAGATTTTTCATGTTAAAGAAGGTGGTGCATATGCTTTTAATCACCGTGGCTTGAATTTTCTCACATGTTTATGCTTCACAGTTCTGCTCAGTTCATGATTCATAAGAGTTTTCGTTATTTTTACAATAAACTCCTGCAATGAAGTTGCAAATAGAACTTCAAAAGCAGTCACATTTTAAAATACCCAAATGAACATGGATATGAGGAGGAGCTATATTCACCACATTACTTCGAGACTAGAAGTTAGGGATTCGTGTAGATTGCTGATTGTTGCCGAAAATAATTTATGAATTTATTTAGAAAGCCTGTTTTTTGTTTTATGAAGCCTGTTGGTGTGATAGTGATTTGTATGCGGCCCTATATTCCAATTTAAACCCGAGCTGATAATTCATGCTTTTGCTAACATTATGGGATGCCGTTGCACTCCCAGCTTTAATACCACTCTTTTAGTATTTAAGATGTGAGCATTAAACAGAAAGAATATTTACTGTAAAGTCATATTGTAGTCAAGAACACGTCATGCGATTCCACGAGATAGAGGTAATGAGAATGGATTTAAAAATTGCCGGATTTGTATTCTCCAATCATCTGTTTATGTTTGGGAGTATCCAATAATAGACGTGGTTACCACTATTCACCAATCAGAATCTGCCGTTGATGTGCGCTTGCGCCAGCCGAAGAGTCAGCCATGTTACGATGCCCCATCATGGCGTGTAGCCAGGAGGGGGGTGTTTGCAGTCGTGTTGAGAAAATGTATCAGTGATTAAGTTTATAAGTGAAGATATTCGTGAAGTGTGTGCTGAGTGTGCAAACGATTCGTGTATTTGTGGAAATGGCGTCAGAATTGCGACTGCATAGCCCTGCAGGAGCAGAGGCGGTTATTTATCAGTGGCCCCTTACCACCGGAACTGGCTCGGTAAGTTCTTCGTAGATTGTGCTCGTCGTAGGAAGCCCAACAAACGCTAATGCGAATAGTGGAGTGATAGTAGGGATGGGGATCTGTAGGACCGCTTTTATTGGTAATCTGTTATAATTCATAACTTTAATGGAAATTGCAGAAGAAATGGACATGAAGGTGTTAACGAAGTTACGTAAAGCATTATCTTTCGGTGAGCCTGTAGCGCATAATAGGAGCAAGCTTGCATGAACTTTGGGGTGTGGGGGGGCTCGAGACGAATCGGTCGGTCCACTGTAATGACCCCTTGACGTCAGTTCGACTGCCAAATATGCACTGTTTTGTGGGGTTTATGTATTTATTTTACGTCATACCGCATGGGCTTCAAGCTGATAGAACCAAAGTTAACACCCGAAAGTAGGTCATGCACTAATAAACACATCCAAAGCCAGTAAATGCCAGGTCTGTTTGAGCTCGTATAACGGAACAGTGAGTGTAAGGGCAAACTGTAATGTGCATTTTTGTAAATTGGTGTTGACCTAAATACAACTTAGTGGTAAAATGGATACAACGTAGCGTTTGTGCTGTGAAGCAGTGTTACCAATTTAACATGTAATTATCACAAGGTTAAACGTGGAAGCTAATTGTAATATTTTGTTGCAGGATAAACATGACGGAGCCCTTGAAATAGTGGAAACTATAAGGTAAATGCTCTCCATCGTGACGTTTTCAAGTTGTAACTCCGTTCAGAGGTTACTTTAACGAACTTAAAACTTTGTAGCATATCATGTTTTCAGTTTCATTGATCCGGACTTCCATTTGTATGTTCAGTGTGATCATGAAGCCTCATATTTAATGGGTCACAGTGGCACTTGCGTCTGGGGTAAAGCGGCCGGAGCCTGAAGCTAACCACTTGTCCCATCTGTTGTGCATGTTAAGAATTAGCGCAGCTGTTCCCGCAGTCTTCTCTATTAATTTTTGGCGAACACAGGGACAGCTGTACTTCTTTTACCTTGGTTGTGAAAATGAAGGATACAATCAAAGCTTAGAAAAAGTATATGGTTGGAACAGCCACTTGACAGTTTCATGTAGGTACAGGTTGTGTGTTCCATTTCCTGACTTGGTTAGTTAGTTAGTTGTTAGTTAAATTTGTAAGTGCAGTTGGGCCTGTTGATGGCAGTCTGTAGTTTGAATCGCAGACATTCCAATGCAAGGTGACCATTTATTTGGTATGTTATCAGTTTAATAGTGATAAATTCTAACCTATGCTCTTTAGGAATCTGATTTTTGCAAGAAAAGGAAGACTTTGGCTCTGATCTGGAATAACAGCATGTGAACCAAAGCAGAGAGTAGTATTTTTAAAATTTGTTACTGTCAGATCAACTCTTGGTTTGAGTCTGTAGGAGCTAGTTTTTTTTAATATGAAACCTGACATCTTTTGGTCCCTGTAAGTTTGACTGGGTGAGGCTTAAGTATGACCTTGTGGTGTTTGCTGCTGGGAACAACGCCCCCCAGACACAGCTCGGAAAAACACATAATTTAGTTTAGGACTGATCAGCAGATCATACGCGAAAGATTGTGTCAATCTCCAGAAATTCTGTGTTTGAATTTCTTGGGATAGAAGAAGATTCTGGAAGGTGTAGGAACGCAAAAGATGCACTGTCTCTTAGTCTGACTTTTGAACAGTAGTGATGTGTTTTTGTGTGATCCCTAAAGAAATAAGAATTTTAAACATACAAAGCACAAAAGGTGTAATCAGTGAATCATACTAATCATTTCAGCTAGACTTGCAAAACACAGAGTGTAATCAGTTGCATCTTATTAACAGTTTCAGCTAAACAAATAAAATATCAAACTCAGACAAGTGCAAATATGATAGTTGCTTGTGTACAGTGACAATTAATAGTGAAGAAAATCAATTATTGTGTGGTATCTGAATTATAATCCAGTGATATAAATAAAGGTGTTGGTGTATTAGGGGCTGAAACACATGATATTTCTCTAGTGGGACCTAGGATCACTGATCAGGAACCTGGATGGTGACAGCCCCAATTTATTCACACATGAACTATTGTTGCAAGGAAAACCTCATTTAGTGTATGGCTGTGCTAACATTTTTTGTTCCTTTATTGTTAATTCTTTCTTCTGGGTTTATCTGATATCCTTAATGGTAAACAGTGCAGATGTATTCCATAGAGCCTGGTAAGAAGGATGAGGGACAATTCTCAAATGGTTTATGACAGTTATGGGGTTTATCCCATCTGATGCAGTGTTTATCTGGACCAAAATTTTTCATAATTTTTCTTATTCTGTGTTCCTGTATTTCACAGTGTTGATAGTTTTGACAGTATTGATAGTATGTGGGTAGCTTGCGTCTGTTTTTTTTAATGCATGTGAGATACGAATAATATGGATGTCAAGGACAAGGAGTATGGAGGTGCAAAATTATGTTGTTTATTGGATACTGTTTCATTTTGCATGTGGAAGGCTGGGGGTGTAACCCTTGATCTGAAGTATTTTTCCGTTAGAAATGCAGAGGGTTATGTGTTTGTATGTCTTGACTTTTGAACTTCTAACATAGACTGTTGACACCACATAATTGTACGGTATAGAAATGATCGCATAATTGAAAGTGCTCTGAATGCTGATACCTTTAAAATAAATGGTGTGAAATTCCACATGTAGCAGTTTCTGCTCTTGACTTTGTAACATGGCCAGTGAGATGCAATAAGCATTCATAATTTTAGCCTACAATACCTAAAGAAATATTTAGGGGACAGCATAAATAGGGGGATATTATGAAAATAGTAAAGAAATAGGTCATGAAGCTTCACAGGGAATCAAAACCAACTTGTTGCACGATACTCCTTATATTTTTAGTTAGATCTCAAACATGTTTTGACCAGATTTATTGGCCACCTTCAGGAAGTTATATGCAGCGATGTTTCAACTTAGAATGTTCTCATGTGATTGCAACTGTTATGTTTACAATTACTAAAATCAGGTTGTAGTTAAAATACAGTTGGAATGAAGTTAAAGTACAGTTGCATGCAGTGTAAAATTAAATACAGTATAAAATTATATTTTGTGTCCATCTATGTTTTCGGTTCTTTCTTTTTATATTGTAAGTTTTTGGATCAGGTGTTTGGTGAGTTGTCTATATTCAGTTGAGTATATACAACACACCAAACACCTGATCCAAAAACTTACTACAAGAGAAGAAAGAACCAAAAACATAGATCTTTGGACACAAAATATAATTTTATATTGTTTTTAATTTTACACTGTATGCAGTTGTGTTTTAATTATATTCCAACTGTTTTTTAACTAGAACCCAATATTAATAATAATTGTAAACAAAACAACATTTGTAACCGCATGAGATAATTCTAAGTTGAAACATTACTGCATATGACTCTCTGAAGATGGCCAACAAATCTGGCTGAAACATGCTGGAGATCTAACTACAAATAAAAAGTATTGTGCAGCAAGTCGATTTTGATTCTTTGTGAATATAATATAGTTGCATGGAAAATGTATGCTATAAATAAAGGTCATGAGGCATTTAACTGGCTGAGCATAGGATACATTGTTGGACTTCCATGAAAAAGTTCCTAAAGTGCAAAAAAAAGCTGCTGGCTTCCAAGGAGAGACTTTTTTAATAGAATCAAGCCAATCCTATGCAAAAACATTGTTTAAAAAGGATAGTACATAATCCTGAAACTGCTATAGGATGACATTTTGAGCCATGTTGGATGCTGACAATGAGTGAATGAGTGTGGTCTGTTACGATTGTAGTACGTGATCTTTTGGGTTTTGATTGTGTTAAATTTTGTGCCCCTGTAAAACTTTGAAGTGCAAATTTCATCTAAATAATATGTATAAAAATTCAGTTTCTACAATCACAAATTATGTATAAATTATTATTTGGGTTTATAAATACAAGTATGGGATCAGTGCTGGATTGTGGGGTTACATTTTGCAAATTTATGTTAATAATGGAAATGAGTCAGTGGTGTGTGTAATTATAAATTTATAGTTCTTGCCTTCCTCAAATGTGGGATTGAAGCATCAACAAATGCAGGTGCTTCACAACATGTCTTCTTTTGTCTTTGATAGCCTTTCTCCTGATTGATTGATCCAGCCCACAGATATGGACTATTTAAAGTGTTCGGTGAATGAAAGGAATTTTCTCAATTTTAAACCTTTTAAGGTATTCAGAAACTGCATTTTCTCCGCATAGAATATGTGCATTGTATGGATGTTCACAATTGCAGTGCACCAGTGACTGTTTATTTCCCTAAATGTCATAAACAGCCCTTTGTAATAGTGACACAGTGTTTTCTCAGATTTAGGATACCATTTTTATATTGTATGTTTAGGAACTTCAGAATTCAGAGGTTTGAAATAAGGCCATAAGTTAGCATTTTCATGCAGCTCAACATTCATAATAATGGTCTGAGAAATACAAATTGGGTACAAAATCTTCTTCCTTTTAAGTTTATATTAAATAGTTTCATAGAATATGTTTGAAAAGGCACTGTTGGGGCACTTATTTGTTACATGATTTAATATACTGTCTGCATTGTACAGATGGCATGGTCCTGGTGGTAACACTGGTAGTGTAGAATGAGGGTCAAACTTTATCTACTTCTGATTTTTTCTAATGCACCCTTTGAGGGGGTGAGTATTTTTGAAGTCATCTTCATGTCCTGTATAATCTGCAGCCATCAGGACGCTGTCACTATATATATGGTGGTTAAAAATCAGAAAAGAATAGCAATGAATTTAAGAAATTGACCCTCCTATGCTTGCTTTTCGTATTGAGAGCCATTGCAACTATTTGTATTGGGCAGAGAACAGTAAATTTCATAATTGTGTGTTCTGTATGTTAGTTATGCAGTGGGAGACATGAGAGCTATACATATGTAGGTACATTTCACAAACTTATCATTAAATGAATTGGAAAACAAAAGAACTGTGTGGTTGGTTGATATCTTAATTTTGGAGGGTTTCCAGGCATGAAAATTTATGATGGGAATTGATATTTCATGGACTTAGCCCCATGGGTCAGTTCATGGCTGCAATGATAGCCTCATGTCTGATGTGATGCTCTGTCTGATACATGACTCTAGCAAGGAACAGACGGGTTTGTTGACCAATTTGGCAACCATTTCCTAAGACTTGGAGCTTTTCCTAGTCTTTTCTTGTCGATGGCCTTGGATGTTTTTAACCTGAGGAAAGCCAGGTGGGAGCCATCTGGTGTTACACTTTTGTGGTTGGTTGTACCAGAGATGTTTGTTGTAGTGTGGTGTGGACTACATGCCTGATTTGAAGAAACAGGCAGACTAGACATGTGGCTTGGAAGAGGCAGAGAATGTTTCTGGGAATCTGAAGGGAACTGTGTAAGGAGGGAGTGTAATAATATCAAGTGAATCATAAGGAAATACATTATGAAAACGTTGCATTGGCAGCCTTAGATAATAACAGTGCTGGGCCTTCTGGCGACCTTTGTATTGAGTACCATGTCCGATCATATCGTGTTAAAAATTTGCATGTGGATAGCGTATGTGATGAGGTGATGGGTATGTGCTCTGTGCCTGAGGTTAGGTTTTCACCCCGTCGGCTACAAACCAACATTGCAACTAGCCAGGACTTGCCCACAAGTACAGAGCTGGCCAACGTCAAACTATAGGAAGGCAATATAGTTCGTTAAGGTCTCGCCTGGGGGTCACACGTGTGTATACATATATCGAAAAGCGGGGGGGGGGGGTTGAATTAACTAGAAGGCCCCTATTTACAAACAGCTAAATGTACGATTGAATGACAAGGTAGTAGGCCGTACTAAACTTAATAAAAACACAAAGAATAATTAGTTATCCTGTGTGCTGTCCTAAACGTTTTGAGCTGCAATTTCGAAACATTTTCTGTGTTTATAAAGTTGCCATATTATGTTTTTTAGACCTATTGTGTTATGTCTTCAACTGTATTACTGAAACTATTCAGGTGACTGTGGGCCACGTGTTGGCGAGACTTGAACAAGATAATCAGCTGTGTTAGCATCGATTGTCAAGTACTGAACGGGATTGTGTAGCGGCAGCATTCTAGACTTTTGTTCGAGAGAGGCCCGGTTCGAATCCTGATCGATATTCTTCATGGTTTTCTTAATCCTTTTCAGTCAGATCACTGGTTTTATGACGGATTAGGCCACGACCGCTTCCCACCACATCCTTTCCAATTCTTGATTTGTCAGCAATCCTGTATTTCGACGCTTTAGTTAAATAAACCATAACAATAATGTACCTCCTATGTGTAGAGTCTGTCAAAAAGATGCAGCTGGCAGGTTGGGTGGGACTGTAGCATAGTGGCGTTGATGGTGCAGGTGCCAGTACAGGGCCAGTGACTCAGACGCTGAGCAAACCGCGAGGGTAAGACAACCATGTGGATGCGAGTCATCTGTACTAGGAAACCGCCTCGTTTAACACAGCTTCCACGGATGTGTGTAGATGAATAATTTGACCATGACGTTACCAGAGCTGTCTGGCGTCCGATGTAACACCAGTGGGCGCTCTGAGTTCCCGTTTGCCAGCTTATTAGTTCCGGCAAACCAAGACAATACGATTGTTTTGCGAGGCACATATATCGTTCAGTCCATGAGCTTTTAGGCTGTAGTCTTTCGTGACACCATATTTTCTGTTAATTTTCACCGTAAGACCTTCATATGGTATATTTTTATGTAATCGAGAGCATTTTTGGGAGTTGTCTTCAGTCATGAGGCTTAGCTTCAACCCGGGAATTAAATTGAAAATAAAGCAACGAATAATCAACTCCTTGAGTCGAGTACGTCAGAAACTTATACTTGTTCAGCTAGTAAAATTCCGTGCTGTGTATGGAACCCGAAGATTGATCACCGTGTTTCCTATTATGGGCCAGATAAATCCAGGTAAGAATTTTCATAGAAAAGAATACTTCGTTGATTAGTTCCAGTACATTTAACCCTTAAAAGCCCGAATTAAATCCCATCTGCTATTTGCTGGCATTATTAGGAGCTCACCATTTTCTCCACGTTAGCAGGATAAGGGTTAAATTATTAACCTTTAGGCTACTAATGTCATATATATATGGAGCACCCATTTTTTATGTTTCTAGATCACACACAACGACGCAGCACAGTCGGTAGGACTCCTCTGGACGAGTGATCAGCTCGTCGCAGAGACCTCTAC